>JACDJC010000002.1_pt1:742500-906612 | contig 906612 bp, 862 predicted proteins | sample 7454191 | NCBI WGS metagenome assembly JACDJC01 (sample SAMN14253291, study PRJNA609438) | sludge metagenome | isolation source: sludge after 25d culture with pyrite and EDTA | collected 2018-12-20 | reverse complement strand
GACGCCCCCGTGATGCAACGGGACGGGACGTCCGAGCGCTCTGGGGGCTCCACGCCCCGTCCCGTTGCATCACCGAGCCCAACAGGCTCAAATGATCAACAGACTCTACTTCCAACTGGATGAAACTTGGGGCTCAGGTCACTTTTCGATCAGCCCGCCACTCGTCATCAAGTATCTCCATTGCTACCGCACTCGAGGGTGAATCACCCCCGAGGAAAATCCTCCAGGACGCCCCGAATTCGATTCTGGCAGGGCGCGTTCGGGTCCGCTCAGGCCGCGGGCCAGATCGCTGCACGGTCCATCGCGACTGCGTTTTCACCGTTCATCAGACGCAGCAGAACGAACACACGCCCCCTGTCATCCATGCGCTCGACCGTCCCCACCCAGCTTGCGAAGGGACCGGACAATATCTCGACCCGCTGCCCTTGCTCGAATGCGGACTGCATGAGACCCGCATTGTCTGACAATTCGATGAAGCTCTCGACGAGACCTCTTGGCGCAGGCAAAGGCCGGTCACCCGCCATGACTAGAGAGCGCACACCGAGCGTTCCATTGATCGATCGCCAGGCGCAACTCTCTATATCGAAGCGCACGAACAGATACCCCGGGAAAAGAGCAACCTTTCGTTCCGTTCGACGCCGCGCATGACGCACAGTCTTTACAATCGAGGGTGTGAAAGTCTGAAACCCTTGGCGCTCAAGATGCCGGGCAGCCTTCAGTTCCTGACCAGGCTTTGCCGCCACCGCATACCACCTACCCCCGCTTGTTTTGTGGCATAAAAACCGCTCATCATCAGGCAGGTGACCACTAGCGGATTTCATGGACGGATCGTGCAAATGCACGTGCGCAGCCGCCGACCGCTGACAATCGCGCGATGATGCACCGCTTCCTATGTCGCCTACCCCCCCAATCGGCGATTCCCCTCTCCGAGACAAGTCTCACCCCCCAATACCGTAATTCGTCAGGGCAAAATTATGCTGCGTCGCGTTGTCAGGCAATAATGGAGACACAGGCCTAACTCTCTTCTCGGAAGTTTTCAGCTTAATGATTAACGTCAGAGGTAAATAGCCAAGGCTACACTGAGTAGACTAAACCTTGTCGGTTGTTACGATTGTGCAAGATGACACATGCGCTGACTTACCGCAGGATTTCTATTACCAATGTCGTAGTCAATCTGGCGGGATTCAGCCCTCGTTCCTGCGACCAGCATGTTCTCCCACATCCTCTGGACCTACAAAGCCTCCATGCCCTCTTCCCTCGCCCCTTATGCATTCCGACAAATTTTCTGGGGCATCCTCGCGGTGATCTTGCTGGCACCTCTCCCACTCGGCAGCAACCGTCCTTTGCCTGCCGCTTTGCTGCTCGCTGCAACCGGCATCCTGTTAATTGCGTGGTCCGCCCATCAAACCTTCGCCAGTACAGGCCCAGAAGGTCCCGACAAAACGCGGTTCAAATCGCTGACCTTGCCGCTGGTACTCTACGGGCTGACACTGATCTGGATTTTAGTCCAATCGGCGCCCTTACCCGCCCCAGACGCCGGAATGTTTAATTCATGGGCGTCCCCATTATGGGGCGAAGCGTCGGCGGCCCTCGGCGTACCTTTGTCCGCCCATATCAGCATTGTCCCTTCAGCGACTTATGCCGGCACCATGCAGCTCATGGCCTATGCCGGCATCTTCTGGCTCGCGCTCCTGCTGACGCGCGACCCAGCACGGGCCGCCCAAGCCCGGCTCGCCATCATCGCCGCCGGTTCGGTCTATTCCCTCTACGGCCTGTTCGCCTTTTTTGGCGGGGAGGACTGGCTACTTGGTAATATTGGCGCGAGACCGGACGCATCCCTCACCTCGAGCTTCATCAACCGCAACTCATTCGCGACCTTCGCGGGCTTGACGCTCCTTGCCGCCGTGTCGCTGTTCCTGGAGCGCATCCGTCATCTCTTGGGCCTCGAACGGCAATTGCGTCGCAAGGCGGCCCTCGTCATCGAGCACATGATCTTTCAGTCGGGCTGGCTCACCGGCGCCCTCCTCGCGATCATGCTAACGCTTCTCCTTACCACCTCGCGTGGTGGCATCCTGGCCTCTTTTTTTGCGCTTGGCGCGCTTGTGCTCCTGCAGCTTCCCCGCCAGACTCGCGCACCCGGGCGGCCCATCGGATTTGCAATCCTTATCATCGTCGGAATCGCCGTTATCGCAGGCGGTGGCAACTTCATCGACCGCCTAGAGCGCCAAGGATTATCGCTTGAGACGGATCTTCGCACGACGCTCTTTACGACCACCACCAGCGCGATCCAGACCGCGCCCCTGACCGGCACCGGTCTTGGCACGTATGAGCTGGCGATCGAGCCCTATCGGGCGAACGACCCGAACATCTTTGCGCTCTGGGAGAAGGCGCATAACACCTACCTCGAAAATGCGATGGAGCTGGGCCTGGTCGCGGCCCTTACCCTCAATCTGTCGATCTTGTTGCTTGCCCGGATCGCCTTTCGCGGCATTGGCGCCCGCAAACGCCACAAAAGCTTCCCGGCACTGGGCGTTGCTGCGACCCTGCTTGTAGGCCTTCACGCGCTGGTCGATTTCAGTTTGCAGATTCCCGCTGTCGCTGTGCTCTACGCTTTCATGATGGGACTCGCGGTCGCCCAGTCCGCCCCTCCGAGGCAAAGAGCTCCATCACCCATCCAAGCTTGATGCAATAAGCCGGTCGAAGTCCCGCAGAGCCCGTTCATTTTCGCCGAGCCGTTCTCGAAAAGCTGCCCGGGCCTCGAAACCCGCATCGAGATAGATCGAGACAAGCAACGGCCTGATTGCCCGGCGCGTCCAGAAGGACGTGAGATCGGCAAGAGCATGGGCCCGCATCTCATCTGGCATCGCCTCCCAGTGACGCATGACAATCGACAACTGGGGCAAAAGCGCAGAGGCGCGGCGCGGCGCAGTGAGCCGGGCGAGCCTCAAGTAGGGGAGAACCTTCTCGACGGGTGCGCCCGCTTCAAGCTCGGCTTCCGCAAGCCGGGCCCAGGCCGTACCGTTCCCGGGCGACAAGGCAACGGTTTGACGGAAATCCTCAACCGCGAGTTCTTTCCAACGGTCGGCCGATTCCGGATCGAGGCGGGCCAGACGGCTGGCGAGCCGGGCCCGATCCTCTCGCAATGTCGGATCTTCGGGTTGCCAGGCCAGGGCTTCGCTGTAGGACCGAAACGCGGCTTCGGCATTCTCGCGAGATATCACTCGCCCCTCATCGATCGCATCAAGGGACGCACCCGCAGGAAGAACAAGCCAATAGGCAGCAATACGGGGGACGGCCGAGACCACCAAAAGACTGCCTACCAAGAGACCCGCAGCCGCAAGGCCCCATCGGAGCCAACGGCCGCGATCGCTCTCAATTGACATAGTACCGGCTATACTTGCTGTAGTAGTAGCCGCCGTCACCATAGCCGTATTTGGCCTGCTGGGCCGTATCGACGACTGCTAGAACCACTCCTGCGATCGCCGCATTGTAGAGGCGCAACTCGCGGATCGCCGCTTGCGCCGCATCTTTAGGGGTTTCGCTCCAACGCACGACAAATACGGTTTCATCGGCGAGACGCGAGAGAACCCGGCTATCGGAGACCGGGAGCACGGGCGCACTATCGAGGACCACCAGATCATAGTCATTGCGGAGGCGCTCGAGCAGCAGACGCATCTGCTCCGACCCCAGAAGATCCGACGGGTTCGCGGTGCCGGTGGAAATCGGAAGAATGTCCAGATCGCTCTTCGGATCTTTCACCAGCACCTTGGATAGTTCGAGACGTTCAGCCAGCATTTCCACAAGCCCGGTTTCGGGCCTGCCAATCCCAAACGCCTTGTGCACGCTCGGATGGCGAAGGTCGCAGTCGACAATCACGACCTTGAGCCCCGCCGCGGCAGCGGCGCGGGCAAAACTCGACGAACTTGTCGTCTTGCCTTCGTTCGGCAATGCCGAGGTAAAAAGGATGACTGTCGGCGGATTGTCGACATTGGACAATTGAAGCGCTGAACGAAGGCTGCGCAGCCCTTCCGAGTAAGCCGACAAGGGTTTCGCCAGCAGATAGTCCTGCGGATTCATGACCTTGCGGTCAGCGCCCTTCTCGGCAGGGGTCGCCGGAAGCGAGACCAGATGCGGAAGCCCCAGAACCTGCTCAACGTCACGCCCTGTCTCAATTCCGTTGTCGAGATGCTCGAGCAGGAAAGCGAGCCCCACGCCCAGCATGCCAGAGAGCACGAGCGCAAGAGCCAGTGAAAGCGCCTTTCGCGGATGAGAGGGCTGAATAGGAGCTGTCGCCTGCGAGATCACCCGGCTGTCGGGCACCTGAAGATCCTGCTGCTGGGAGGTTTCCTTGAACCGGTTGAGGAAGCTCTCATAGACCGCCCGGTTTGCCGCAGCCTCGCGTTCGAGCTCCCTGAGCTGGACCATGGCCTGCCCGCTGTCACCGGTCTCACCGCGGATCTCCCGGAGGCTATCCTCCAAAGAGGCCACACGGGTCTCCGCCACGGACACATTGTTCTGGAGGCTGCCAATGATGCGCGAAATTTCCGCACCAATCTGGCGCTCGATATCGCGGCGCTGCGCCTCAGCATTCACCACTTCCGGGTGCCGGGGACCGTAGCGGGAGGCGAGATTGGCAAGCTCTCTTGCGAGTTCTGCCTGTTTCTGACGCAGCTGGGAGATAGTGGTCGACTGGACTACATCGGCCATGCTTTCGATCGTACCGCCCGACGCCCTGATCTGCCTGGCTCTTTCATACTTGGCCCGGGCCTCTGCAAGCGCCGTCCGTGCGAGGATAAGCTGCGCATTGAGTTCGGAGAGTTGCTGCTCCGAGACCGTTACCCCGGAGGCGAGCGACTCGAGCCCGTTCTCGGTCCGGAAGATCTCGACCGCACGTTCGGAGTCCTGAACCTGCTGGCGAAGCTCGCCCAGACGCCGGGAAAGCCAATCATTGGCCTGGCGCGTTGCATCGAATTTGGCTTCAAGCTGATCGAGGATGTAAGTATCCGCAATCGCATTGGCGATACGGGCAGCCTTCTCCGGGCTTTCCGATACGAAGCTCACATTGATGACATAGGTAAGCCGCTGCCGGGAGACGGTGAGGCGACTGAGGAGGCTATCGATGACGCTGTTGAGCTCGGCCCTGTCCAGAAGCTCCTGGTTCAAAGCGGGGCGCTCGGCCTCGACAAGCTTCAAGGCCTCGCCAATCCAAACCCGGGGGTCAAGCCACCGCAGAAGCGACGGCTCCCGAAGCTTTCCGTTGAACTCCGGGTCCTGCATCAGGTTGAGGCGATCCACGACCCGGGCGGCGAGCGCGCGGGAACGCAGGATCTCGACCTCACTGTCGACTGTGGCCGAATCCGCGGGCATGCCCGACATGACCGCCTCCATGTCGGTGACCTGCATCTTCTGGCGATCGAGCAATACTTGCGTTTCGGCGGTATAGAGCGGGGTCTGTTGCAGGACGACCACCATCACTAGCGCGGTAAGGCCCAGCGTGACGGCGACGATCAACCCCAGCCGTTTGCGGAGCGTCCGGTAGAGCGCCATGAGATCGAGTTCGAGGAAACCCTGGTTCTCGGCAATCTCGGGGCCTTCATACTTCGTTCCCGCAGCACCCGAGCCCTTGACCGGCGCATTCATCGACTGACCCCCCAAAGCTACCGCATCCCTTGAACCGCGCTTGCGCGCCTTTAAATCAATTACCGGCCGAGACGTCCCAAGTCTTCAAAGACTTGCACCAAGACCGGCCACAATCAACGCCGCAAAGCATAAACACACTGGGTGCCAAAGAGGTTAAAAGCTGAGAGCAACTGAACGCACAAGATGACAGAACGCCTGAATGCGCCCCCTACCTCTCACCCAGACCATTCTCCTTCGCCGCCTCAATAGCACTAAGCCAGCAACACAAATCGAAAGGGCAGCAAGTCGCCTCGCTGCCCTTGATCTTTATCTTCTCGAACCACACAAGCCGAGTGGCTTTCCCGCTTAAAGGCCGGCCCTCAGCGTGAGGCCGATCTCGTTGCGCGAGTAGTCAAGGCCCGCAACGGTCGAGTCACGATCGGTATAGTCGTAGCCGAGGCTCAGGGAGAAATTCCTGTTCAGGAAATAGTCGACACCAAGACCGGCACTCACGACGTCATCGTCGCGGGGAATACCCTCGAAATCCTGATTCGAATAACCGGCATTGGCGCCAATGATCACGTTCCGCATCAGTTCGTGATCGATGCGGAAGCCGACCGAATTATCCGTATAACCCGACGCGCCTGCGGCAATCGTTTCCTCGATGGTGGCCGCCGCTTCAAACCGGATGGTCGTCAGGGGCGTCACGAACCAGTCGACATTCGCGCCATAGGCAATGCCATCGATCTGGGCGAGGGTCGGATCGTCATAATCCTGCTCCTGGTAGCCCACAAAAATGCCGCCCTGAGCAAGATTGGTGAGACGGAAATCGGAACCCGCTACAACAGCATAACCATCGGAGTCGCGATTAAGCGCGACGACCGGCGGCTTCTGGTCATATTCGCGCTGGTTCAGCGTACCGCGGACATAGACATTGGTGTCGGGCGAGACGTCATATCCGAGCTGCAGGAATTCCGTATATTCCTCGCGGTCACGGAAATCCTGGTTCAGCACGCCACCGCCTGTGAGCGGCACCGTGTCGTAATCATAATCGGAATAGGTCGCGCCGATCCGCGAGGTAACGCGGTTGAAACGATGATCCAGCGCCGCATCGGCCTGGAGCAGCGTGTACTCGGTCGGCTCGGCCGCAAGACCGATCGCGTTGGGCGCGCTGCGGTCTTCATGCAGCTGTGCGTAGGAAAGTCCACCGCTCACGCTGGTATCGCGGGTGATATCGAGCCGGCCATCGCCACCGACATTCCAATCGAGCCAATCCTCGTCATTATAGTCGGCATAAAGAGCCTGCGAGATACCTGCATTCAGATTGAGCGAATGACGGCTCCAGTTCGAAACGACCTGAACCCCGGCAGCGAGCGTCGTAATGAAATCGCTCTGCGTATTCGTATCCGTGGCATAGATATTGTCATCGAAGGTGCCGCTGATCGAGGCTTCCGGGAAGACCGTGAAGGCACCCGCACGGACACCAACCGCGTCGTAACCCGGCCGCGCACGTTCCCTGACGCTCACATTCCGGTCATCCACGATTTCCTGGGTCTGGGCCGAGGCGACAGACACGGGCACCATATGGAGGGATGTCACCGCGACAGCGGCAAGCAGGGCCCTGGAGACGAAGGACGACATCGATCAAATTCCCTTATTGGACAGAGACCTGGGCAGCGCATGACCGCCAAAGGCGATCGAGCGCCATTCATACGCTAACGCAACAAAACCTGAAGAGGAGGCCGGTTCCGATGTCACCAGCCCTCCCTTCTCGCTCCCCGTTTAGTTGGGGCTGACCGGCGTCTCCGGCGTCGAATCTTCCTGCTGACCCGCGCCCTCATCGCCACCAGTGCTGCTCCGGATCGAGGCGGTCTGGGTGGCATTACCCTCATTGGCGGAGGAGACCAGGGTGGTATCGTTGCTGGCCTCGATCTGAGCCTGCATGTTGGCGGCCGCGGTCGGGTTGGTCACACCGACGATCGCAATTGCGCGTCCGAGGCCACGGGCACCGGCTTCCTTGAGCCCGGCATTGTTCTGAAGTGCGATCTTGGCAGCATCACTCTTCGGGTTGGTCAGCGCATTGATCACAGCTTCATTGGCAAGCTCGGGATCGGCCGACCCGGCCACGAAGTTCGCAATCGCCTCTTCGAAGGCCGCCGGATCATCGGCATTCTCGACGAGCATCTGCTCGACGAACTCCTCCAGCGACTGGAGCGATGCCTCTTCTTGCGCCGCCACCGGTGTCACCACGAGCGCGGCAGCCCCAAAGACCATCGTTCCGGCCACAAACACCGCCGTCATCAGCTTTTTCATCTAGCTACTCCTTCGCTCCCAAAAGGCAGCCTTGCCACGTCCGGCAAAACCTCGAGCCCGACGCCCTTCGCACACATGCAAGAGGCCTGATTATTAGGCGCTACACTAGCGCTATCGAACAAGGGCGAACATGGAAAATATTTGGTTAACGCAAGCTTTCGTGAAGCCGTGGCACAAATACATCGGCGAACTTAGGATTCTTTGGCAAGAATGCACCACCCGCTCGATTCTGACCAGACAATCAAATGCGCTCAGCACGAAAGTATAACGCTCACTCACCCCAGTTAAGGGGCCGGCACTTTACTTAGGGCTTAGAAGAAGCGCTCGGGCACCCGCACGACATCCCCCGGCAGGACCTTGACCGACTGGCTTGCGGGATATTCCTGTTCCGCGCCATCACCACGCGTGATGTAAACACGATCCGTATTGGCGCGGTAGGTATAGCCGCCCGCCACGGCCACCGCATTCAGGACGGTCATGCCATTGGTGTACGGATATTGTCCCGAATTCTCCACTTCCCCATAGATATAGAAGGGCCGGTAGTTCAGAACCTCGACACTGACACGCGGATTGTTCAGATAGCCTTCGCTGAACTTCGCCTCAACGGCATCCTCGAACTGGCTGAGCGTCAAATCCTTGGCGCGAACCTGGCCAATAAGCGGAAGCGCGACATTGCCCGAGCCGCTTACATCGAATTCGCCGGACAGGTCAGGTTCGCCGAAAACGATCACGCGGAGCCGGTCGCCAACGCCGAGCGCGTAATCGATACTCGTATCGATATTGGCATCGGCTGGCGCGACGGAGGGTGCTGCTGTGGCGGGGGCTGCGGTGACCGGAACCGGTGGCGGCGTGCGCCCGGCATCGGTGCAGGAAGCGAGCACCCCCGCTGCCACCAACAGAACCATCATGCGGAAAGCATGGAAAACGCCGGTACGGCTTGAAAATCGCATTGTCACCGCTCTTGTCATTCGCGTGTCGTCTCTTGGAAGCCCGCCCACCTCGACGCAGAGAAGGAAACCGGTCTTCGAGCAGACCCGGTTATAAAAACCGCTCCACCCCCAATTCAAACTCAAAATCAATCTAACATTGATTGGCCGACCATTTGAGACGAAAGCCGAACAAATCGCCGGTATTCTCGGGCACTGGTTAACCGGGCGAATATCCGGGACGCTCAGACCGCTTTTGCCGGCGCGCTCCCCCGCGTACCTGTTTGAATAAGGCGTCTTTCTTCCCCCTCGAGCACCAGCGCGGTCAGAATGCCCGTCATATAGGCGCCGGTATCTATGCCCATGCGGTTTGGCCTCACAACAACCTCTTCGTTCGGCGTATGTCCGTGAACAACATACCGGCCGAAAGAACTATTCGAATTCAGGAATTCCTCCCTGATCCAGAGCAGGTCCTCTTCAATCTGCCGGTGCAGCGCAATGCCGGGCCTGACGCCGGCATGAACGAAGAAATAGCCGCCGAATTCGGCTTTTGTCTCCAGGGTCTGGAGAAAATGGCGATGAGCTTCCGGCAAGACATCGTTGAAATGCTCCCGCGCGCGCTCAAAGGCGGCAGGATCATCCGTCAGCGTGAGTTCCGTGATACCGTAGGAGTGAAGCGTTTCAAGACCGCCATAATATTTCCAGCTCTTGCCGAAGCTCGCATCGTCGAGAAACTGCATCAGCGCAAGCTCATGATTTCCCTTGAGAAATACATATTCGAAACCCGGCAGGCGCGCTCCCGTCAGCCGGTCGAGCACAGCTTTCGACTGAAGGCCGCGATCGACATAATCGCCCAAGAAAATCAATATGTTGCGATCGAAAGACTGCGCCTTGGCATCCGCTTCGATCTTGGCAAGAAGCTCCCGGAGCAGGTCATCTCGGCCATGAATGTCGCCTACGGCATAAATCCGCATGCCGTCGGGAAGTGCTGCGGCTTCACCGCCGCCCCCGAAAGCCGCTTTCAGTCGACCGAGTAACCCGCCTGCCACGCAATGCCTCCGGCACACCGATCCCTGTGCCCGCCCGTCGATTCATGGATAGAGGCTTCTTATCCTCCTATTCCGATGGCGAGGGTAGCCAAATTCCCTCCACACTCAAGGACAGGACCCGTCGGCATGGAGGGGGGCGGATCACCCAACTGCTCGCGCACCGTTCCGCTGTCGCCTTCTGGAGATGGGCGGCGAATAGATATAAGAAGGCGAGGTTGTGCCGACGCGGCGCCATTCTTCGCCCCAAGGGAGCCCAAGCTTGTCCCGCACCAAGACCCGACCGGCCGCCGAAAGCGGCCACCTCGCCTCCGCGCAACGCACCCTCACGCTCGAGATCGAGGGGCTGAAGGCGCTGATGGCTTCGCTGGACGGCCCCTTCGTTGATGCGGTGGAGACGCTTGGCCGCGCCGAAGGCCGGATCATCGTGACCGGCATGGGCAAATCCGGCCATATCGCCCGCAAGATCGCGGCAACGCTCGCCTCGACCGGCTCTCCCGCCCAATATGTCCATCCCGGCGAGGCCTCCCATGGCGATCTCGGCATGATCACCGCGTCGGACGTCATTCTTGCCCTTTCCTGGTCGGGGGAGACGGCGGAACTTTCCAGCATCATTTCTCATGCGAAACGGTTTGCGATCCCGCTTATCGCCATGACCTCCGAGGCGAAGAGCGCGCTCGGCCGCGCGGGCGATGTCTCGCTCATTCTGCCGCGCGCGGAAGAGGCCTGTCCGAACAAGCTCGCGCCGACGACCTCGACCACCATGCAGCTTGCGCTGGGCGATGCGCTGGCGATCGCGCTCTTGGAGAAGAACGGCTTTTCCGCCAGGGACTTCAAGGTCTTCCATCCCGGCGGCAAGCTCGGCGCCATGCTCTCACATGTGCGCGAGGTGATGCATGTGGGCGACGAACTGCCGCTCACCGGGCCCGATACGCCGATGTCGGAAGTGCTGCTCCTCATGTCGCAGAAGAGCCTTGGCTGCGCAGGTATCGTGGACGCGAAAGGCAAACTCATCGGCATGATCACCGATGGCGACATCCGCCGTCACTCCTCGGGCGACCTGCTCGCGCGGAAGGCGGCGGACGTGATGAACAAGACGCCGAAGACCGTCGCCCCCGGCATGCTGGCCTCCGAGGCCGTGAAGCTGCTTCAGGAAAAGAAGATCACGAGCCTTTTCGTGGTGGAAAAGGGCAAGCCTGCCGGCCTCGTCCATATCCACGACTTCCTGAAGGCAGGTGTCGTCTGACCTTCGGAAGGACTCGCCCGCGCTTCAGGTCAATATTTTCTCGCTCCGGCTGACCGCCAGTTCATGCGCACGCGCATGAATGATGCCTCTGAGCGCCTCCAGCCCCTCGGTGAGAGAGGCCGGACCCGGCTGCAGGATGATCGGCGACTTTATCTCGTGGAGCGCGCCGTCGCGGAGGGCAGAAAGGCCAGCGAATTCGGGCCGGGCCGCGACCTTCTCCGGCCGGAATTTCTTTCCGCACCATGAACCGATGATGAGGTCGGGTTCACGCGCCGCCACTTCTTCATAAGTGACGATCCTGTCCTTCGCCGACCGGCGGTCCGCCAGATCGCCGAATATGTCGTCGCCGCCCGCCAGCGCGATGAGCTCCGAGACCCAGGCGATGCCGGAAATGGCGGGCTCGTCCCATTCCTCGAAATAGACGCGGGGGCGGAGGGGAAGCGCGGCGCTCGCATGCGCTACCTCGGTCATGCCCTCGTTCAACCTGTCGACGAGGAGACGCGCCTCCGGCTCCTTTCCCGTCAGCGCACCGAGCATGACGATCATGTCGAGGATCTCGGCGAGAGTGCGCTGGTTGAAGGCATGGACATTGACGCCCGCCTTCACAAGATCGTGCACGATCTCCGCCTGAATATCGGAAAAGGCGAGAACGAGATCGGGCTCGAGCGCGAGGATCTTCGGAATGTCCGCGGAGATGAAGGCCGAGACGCGCGGCTTCTCCCGCCGAGCCCTTGGCGGGCGGACCGTATAGCCGGAAATACCGGCGATGCGATCCTCCTCGCCAAGCAGATAAAGCGTCTCCACCGTCTCCTCGGTGAGGCAGACGATGCGCCGGGGCGGAAACATCAGCCCGCCCGCACGGGAAGCGGCGCGGAGAGGCCGAGGCGCCTGCCTGCGAACTGGAAGCCGGCAAGGACGGCAAGCGCCAGCGCATTCATCTGCAGCACCCAGCGCACGACTTCCGCCGAGAGGCCATGCCCGCCCGTGCCGATCAGAAGCCCCGCGCCCTGCAGGCCAAGCTGATAGGCCGCGAAAGCGGCAAGGAAGGAAAGCGCGAGCGAGAGGACATAACCCGCGCCACGCGCAAACCGGGCCGTTGCAAAAGCGGCAGCGAGACCGATGAGGGCGGAAGCGCCGATGCCCGCGCCCCAGGCGATGGTCGAGGTGTCATGCGGATAGCCGAGAAAGCCGAAGCCCACCGCCTGATTGATCGCGAAAGCGAGAAGGATCGTCAGCACCGCATCGAGGCGGCGCATGTTGAGCGCGGCGATGGCGGCGAGCGCCGCGAAAGGTGTTGCGCAGGAAAAGACGAAACTGAAGGCAGTCGCCGCGGCGGCGAGAAAGACCGCCCAGCCAGTGCGGCGCGCGGCATCGGATGAATGGAAAACGGTGTTCGGCATATCGGTCATGGCCATGTCCCTCGTAATGGCGGGCGGGGCACGACCTGAGACGCAGACGGGACCATGGAACGAAACCCGCCAACGGCTTTTCAGGGCACCCCGCCCAAAAATCCGGTTCGTCGCGGCAGGTCTCCTGGCTCGCGGGTCTTCGCATTCTTTCCGCCTTCCCGGCGCATGCAGCGCCAGTGGCTTTGATGGAAAGGATGCTCGCCGCTTACAGTTGCGGGGGCAGCTCCGGTTTCGCCTTTCAAGGAAGACGCCCGGATTCCCTTTTCACCTCCGGACGAGATCCGGAGGAACCGTGACGGGCATGAGGGTCAACATATTGGCGGCGATGTCAAGTTTCGCCGGTCTGGCCTCATCCGGCGCATCGCCTTATGGTCGCGCGCCATGACGACACAGATGACGACACAGACAACGACACCCAAAGCGATTCTCTCCTGGAGCTCGGGCAAGGACAGCGCCTTCGCGCTGCATGAGGTGAGACGTTCGGGTCTTGCCGATGTCGTCGCACTTCTCACCACCGTGAACGAAACGCATGAGCGCGTCGCGATGCATGGCGTGCGCGAGAAGCTGCTGGACCTGCAGGCCGAAGCGGCGGACCTGCCGCTCATCAAGGTGCGGCTGCCCTGGCCCTGCCCCAACGAAACCTACGAAGAGCGGATGCGCGACGCGATGGACCGCGTGAAGGCGGAAGGCATCACGCATACGATCTTCGGCGATCTCTTTCTCGAGGATGTGCGCGCCTATCGCGAGGAGCGGCTCGCGCAGGCGGGAATGAAAGGTCTCTTTCCGCTCTGGGGACGCGACACGAAGGCGCTTGCCCGTGAGATGATCGAAAGCGGTCTCGTCGCGCATCTCGCCTGCGTGGACCCGAAACAGATCCCGGCGGCGCTTTCCGGGCGGCGCTTCGACGAAAGCCTGCTCGCCGAATTGCCCGAAAGCGCCGACCCCTGCGGCGAGAATGGCGAGTTCCACACCGCCGTGACGGCAGGCCCCATGTTCGCCCGCGAGATTCCGGTCGAGATCGGTGAGACGGTAACGCGCGAAGGCTTCGTCTATACGGATGTGATCCCGGTGTAGAAGCCGCTCACTCCACCTCTCACTCCATTTGGGCGACCCATTCGCGCAACAGCGCGACGGCGCGGCTGTCGGTGAGCGAACGGCCGAGCTCGGGCATCATCACGCCGGGCTCCGCGCTTTCCACGCGATAGACGAGGATCGAGGCATCGGGATCGCCCGGCTCTATATCGACCTTGAGATTTCCCGCGCCGCGGCCTGCCGCGACCGGATGCTTGCCGATGCCGAGAGCGGCGGGCTCCTTTTCGTCCCAGGTAAGGAAGAGACCCGAATTGCTGGCCGGACCCTCGGCACGGTGGCAATGCGCGCAATTGATGTCGAGCCAGGCGCGCGCGCGTTTGTCGAGCGGCGCTGTCTCGTCGAGCCAATCGGGAACGGCGGGCACATCGGCAAGATCGGGGAGGCCGGTGAGCATTCCCGCCGAGGCCCAGTGCGTGAGCTGGTTCTCCTTGGCCCCTGGATAGGCGAAGACGTGATTGAGGTTTCGCGCCTTGGGACCGATGGGCACCACCTCGCCGTCAAGCGCGTGGCAGCCCTTGCACTGCGCCTTGTTCGGCACGGCATAGGTGATGGTCTCCATGCCGCCGCCCGGAAGCGGGATGTCCATCGGGATCTTCGCGCCCGCGATCTTGAGTTCGGCTTCCGACTGATCTTCGTTCCAGACATAGGCCCAGGCCTGCCAGCCTTTTTCCTGACGCAGCAGCACGCGCGTTTCGACGAGGCGCAACCCGCCCGGACGATCCGCCGCCTCATAGGCGAAGGTCTTGATGAGCGCGGAACCGACCGGAAAGGCGAAGGCCTCATGCGCGTCATAGACGGCGCTCTCGCCCTCCGGCACATAGACGAAGCGGCGCTTCTCCGCAAAATCGGTGAAGAGCGGCGTGCGCGGCGCGAAGAGAATGACGCCCTCCGCCGGAACCTGCCGCGATGCATCGGCGAAGAAGCCGAAGGCGGAAAGTTTCGCGGGCGGCTTCTTCGCGAGGATCGCGCCTTCGTTTACGCCGGAGTCATCCACGGCAGCGGCCGCGCCCGTCATTGCGCCGACAAGAAGCACGGCGAGAAGCACCCGCTTCAGGCGCGATATGGGAGCGCGCGCGGCCACGAGGCTCAGCCTTCCGCGTCCTGCGGGAGCTTCACCGGCTGGGGCTCGGGAAGGCTTCCCTCGTAATTCGCGATGTCACGATCGGCCTTCGTTTCCCAGGGCAGGATCATGTGCGAGATCATTTTCGCATTCGCGAATGTCGTGCCTTCTTCTTCCTTCACATAGATGCGGTTTTCCGCCGAGACCCAGGTAAGCCACTCGGGAATGCGGGTGACGCCGTCCCAGACGATATCGGGAAGCGGCGTGCCTGTGCGCCCGGCGATGAGCTCGCCGATCTCACCATCCGGCGCATTGCCGCCCTCGCCATAAGTGTTGTCGTGGATGTATACGCCGCGCGGCACGAACATGTAGTTCTCGTCTTCATATTCGTTGGGATAGGCGGCGACGATCACATGCACCGTGCCATTGCCCGACAAGCGGTTGCCGAAGATGTGCACGTTGCGGTTCGCCATCACCATGATGCCCGTGCCCATGGGCACCGAGCCGACGATATTGCCTTCCGGCGCGAAGTTCGGCGTGTCGTTGTCGATGGATGAGTTGTCGAAGACGCGGATGTCGTGGCCGCCCTGCTGCGGCAGGTTCGGCAGATCGAAGATCAGGATGCCGCCCGTATTGTGACGCGCCATGTTGCCGTAGACATCGGCGCGGTAGCAGTTCTCGATCTCGATTCCCGCGACGTTGAACTCGGCGAGGCTGTTGCGGACGATGATGTCCTGGCTCTGGCCGACATAGATGCCCGCATCGGACGCGCCGCGCACCGTCACGCCCTCGATCAGCACATTGGTGGAGGAGACGGGATAGACGCCATAGGCGCCGTTCTTCTCGTCCGGGCCGTTCGTCCATTCGACGCGGAGATTGCGGAAGGTAATCCGGTCCGAGCCTTTCGACTTGATGCCGTCGCCCTTCGTGTCCTCGACCGCGAAATCTTCGAGCACCACGTTGTCCGAGGTGACGAGAAGGCCCTCGCCCGAGCTCGTCTGCCCCTTGAAGGAAAGAACGGTCTCTTCCGCCCCCGCACCGCGGATCGTCACGCCATCCGCATCGAGCACGAGACCGTCCGCAATGTTCCAGCGCCCGGCCCCGAGCAGGATCGTGTCGCCCTCCTCCGCCATGATCAGCGTTTCGACGAGCTTCTCCGTACCGTCCGCCGGACTGAGCCGGACCTCCGCCGCGACCGCCGCACTGGCGATAACGACGCATGCGATGGCGAGCACGCCCGCCGAAAGCTTCAACATCATCTTCTCCTCCCCCGAAACCGGAACGCCGGAAGCCCGGACAGGCGTCCGGGGCGTCACGCTGCGTAAAACTCGCCATTCGCGCTGGCCCTGTCAACAAAAATGAAATAGTTTCACTTTTTGGAAAGGGCGCATATGGGAGCAGCATGCAGACGGCCAGAGGCGAAGCCGGGAGAGGCGCACGGAGCGGAGAAAAGAAGCAGCCCGTGCAGAAGCGCGCGCTGAAGACGCGCGCGGCGCTGCTGGCGGCGGTGGAGGAGATCGTGGCCGCGAAAGGACCGGACGCCGTGACGACGACGAGCGTCGCCGAGCGGACGGGCGTCGCTGTCGGAAGCATCTATCGCTATTTCGCGGACCGGGAGGCGCTGCTGCTTGCCGCCTATGACGCGACGGTCGAGCGCATAGCGGCGGCAAGCGTGGATCGGCTGGCGGAACTCGACGCGGGGACGAGCATGGAAGAAGCCGCGCGGCTTCTCCTTCATGCCTATCTCGACGAAGCCGAAGCGATCCCCGCCCATGCAGGGCTCCTGAAAGCCATGCGCTCGATCCGGACCATGGAGGAGGAGCAGAACCCAGCCAATGTGACGATCATCGGCGAGAGGATCGCGCCGTTCCTGAAGAAGTTTTCGCCCTCATCGCGGATCGACAAGGCGCGGTTTCACTTTCTGAACGTGATGATCGGCAATCTCGTCGACCTCTATCTCGTGACGCCCGGCACGCGCGCGGCGCGCGCCGCCATGCGCCGGGAAATCGAGGCCCATATGCTGCTTGCGCTGCAGCGGACGATGCGGCCGCGTGGGCCTCGGAGAAAATAACAAGAGCAAATGACGGGAACCCAAAGCGGTCTTTCGTCCCTGCGGCTCGAGGTCTAGTCTCCCCCGATAACGATGGAGGGAAGCCATGAGCGACGCGATCGGCCCCGGCGACCTTGTCCTTTGCGTCAATGCCGCCCCAAACCATGTGACGGGCCAGCCGGTGCCGCTGCAGGCGGGCGAGACCTACCGGGTTTTCGACGTCATGGAATTCGCCTGCCCCTGCGGGCGTTCCGATGCGCTGCTCGATGTCGGCGTAGGCTTCGCATGGTGCCAGACACGCTTCCGCCTCCTGCCGAAGCCAAGAATGGAGAAGAAGCCCCGCCGCGTTTCGGCACCGAAGGAGAAAGAGCGGGTCCGGTGACCCGCCTTCAGGGAACCGAACCCCGATAAAGAAGGGCCGGGCGTTGCCGCCCGGCCTGAGTTTCAGCGCATCCAGAGAGAAGAAATCGAGTGATCACGGAGGCGGAGGGGGAGCCTGCGTGAAGACGCCCGCGCCGGTGATGCCGTAGTCGCCAAAGCCGATCGCGTATCCCAGACCGATCGTCCGCCCGCCCGGACCGAAAGCCTGGCCTTCGAGGGAGGCGGAGCAACTCGCCGGGTTCGGGCAGGCCGCACCCGTTCCGCCGCCATCCGGCGTGAAGGTGACCGGCAGCGAACCACTGAACTTGCCGTTCATGCCCATGGTGATTTCGGAGGTGGAGGGGGTGGCAAGGCCGCCCGTCGTCGTTAGGTTGTAGACCGCATCACCCGCCATCGACACGTCGATATCCGTGCCGATCTTGGTGCTGTGACCGTTCCAGGCGACGACCATTCCGCCCGACATGGTGCCGGGCGCCGACCGCCCGTCATTGAAGACGGGAGCGGTGTAACCGGCGAGATCGTAGGTCGCGGTGCCGGTCGCGGGAAGATCGGTGGCAGCAGTGCCGACGATCCAGTGCATACCGCGATCGCCGGAGAGATCGGCGCCGGTATAGTTGTTGTAGTTGCCGGTGCCGCCCGTTTCGCCGCCGGTCCAGCGGCCCCACATGACATCGTCGTTGCGTCCGAGTTCGGCCATGCCGTTGGTGCCGATATTGGGCGTCGATTCCGAGCCCGGATTGGTGCGGACCTGATAGCTGATGAGCGAACCGTCCTCGCCGAAAACCGCTGCCTGATCGGTGAAAACGGCGTTGCTGCCATATTTGGACACGACGGCCGTGTAGTTGCCGTCCGCGAAGGGCGTGTCCAGCGGATCTGACAGGGATGCGACTTCCGCCCCTTCCGTCGTGAAGGCGGCGGAACCGGAGATCGCACGGCCCAGATAGGCGGACTGCCAGATCTGGTAGTTGATCGCGGCGGAAGATCCGCCCTCGCCCGAGACAAAACCGTAGAGAGAGAAGAAGCAGCTCGAATTCGACTCGCAGGCGCGGCCTCCACTGTCGATGGTGAAGGTGCCCTGCCCCATCTTCAGGATGGCGTTGTTGGGATAGAGCGAGCCTGTCGTGTAAACGGCGAAGGGCGAAAGGTGAGGCGTGTCGAGACCGCCCGGCGTCTGCACCACATAAATATGGTCGTCCGGCATGTCGATTTCGAGATCGAGGCCGACGGCGGGCATGCCCGCACCGTAACCGACGGACATGCGGCCGGTGAGCGTGCCCGGCAACCCGCCGCCATCGGCGAAGGTGGGCGAGGTAGCCGCCGCCAGCGTGTAATAGGCGATGCCATAGGTCGGCAGGTTCGTCGCCTCCGTTCCCACCGCATAATGATAGGACTGGATATCCGCCGAGAGACTGGTGGCGAGATAGCCCTCCGTCGTGCCGTCGTTCCAGCGGCCGATGGTGACGTCCTCGTTACCCCAGAGATCCGCGACCTTCGTATTGCCGCGGTCCGCACCGTCCGGCCCCGTATAGTCGTTCACGAAGGACGAAAGCGCGCCCCGTTCGTCGAGCTCGATGGTCCCGTCTTTGAGAAACGCGCCATTGAAGGCAACCACATAAGGACCATCGCCGAGCGGTGCATCGATCTCGCCGCTTTCGGTGGGCGGCGGCGGATCGCCCGGCGTGTAGGAACCCTGAGTGAAGACAGCCGCGCCGGAAATGCGCTTCGCACGATAGAGAGCGTCGGACGGCACGGAGAAGTCCATGATCTGGTAGACGATGCCGACATCTTCACCCGCATCGCCGGTGAAGAGGCCGTAGATCGACGCATCGCAGTTCGAGGTCGGACAAGCCGCGCCGGCTTGCGCCATCTGGATGCCGTTGAGACGGAAGATACCCTTGGAGAGATCCTTGTATTGCGGCGCGGCCGAGGGTGCGGCGGCCCCGCCCGCGGTCTGGATTACATAGACATGGTCACTCGGCATATCGACGGTGAAATCGACACCGACCTTGAAGATCGGGCCGAATAGAATGCCAAGCTCGCCATCGAATGTGCCGGGCGCGAAACTGCCGTCGTCGATGGTCGGGCTCGTCGCGGCGACGAGATCGTAGGTTGCGACGCCGTGCGTCGGGATGTTCGCTTCGTCCGTCGGCTTGCCATACATCAGGTGGAAACCCTGATGGCTGGTGCGTCCGAGTTCGGAGAAGGTCGTGCCGTTGTTGTCGTTGAAGTAGTTGCCGTGCGTTTCGCCGCCGGCCCAGCGCTCGATGAACACATTGCCGTTCGAGTCGCCGCGTTCGAGCGAATTGTTGGAGTTGCGCTCGAGGTCCTCGTCGGCGCCATCCGCGACCTTGTAGCGATTGAGCTCGCCGCCGGAGCCGATCGTGACCGTCACATCGTCGCGCGCATCGATGCCGATGGCATCCGCCGCATAGGCAATGACATAACCGCTATCTTCCGTGCCTGTGACGGGCACATAGACGCCCGTAACGGGCGGCGTGCCGCCATAGCCGCCGCCTCCTCCGCCGCCGCCTCCGCCTCCACCGCCGCTACCGCCACCCGCGGCTTCCTCGACGATCCCCGAACCTTCCGAACCCTGTTCGTCGGCGGGAGAGTAGTTCGTGTTCGGATCGTTCTGGGCGAACTGCGTGGTGCTGGCGGAAGGCGGCGTGAAGGTGCCGGCAATGCCGGTCTCGCTCGCTTCATAGCCCTGGCCCGCCGCAAACTGACGCTCGCCGCCGCCATTGGCGACCGTCGCCGTTCCCTGGTTCACGCGTCCGGCAAGACCGCCCTCCTCGCTCTCGAAGGCGGAAAAGGCGCCGCCCGCGGTCGAGATGGTCACGCCGCCCTTCGAGACGGAGATCGGCATGCCGCTCGAGGCGACGCGGATCGCCCCGGACACGAGTTCAAACGAGAGATTGTCGCCTTCTCCGGTCAGCGTGAAGACGCTGCCGGGCTCGATTGTGATGATGCTGCCGTCCGGCGCCTGCAACTGCAGAAGCTCGGTCGCTGTTACGGTCTGGCCGGGCTCGATATTCGTCACCGGGCCGTTCTGGCCATCGACCTGGACACTGCCGCCGCCGAAGAGGACGGGCAGCGCGGAGGCCGGCGCGGCGGTGAGTGCGAGCACCGCGCCAAGCGCCGTCGTTGCGAGAAGCCTGTTGAGGATCGTGGTTTTCACTTTCATGGCTCCTTCGAGATCAGAAATCGAGACTGAGGGAAACGGAGGCGACAACGCGGTCATACTCGTAGAGCACGATGTTGCTGTCGGAATGCGTGTAGGCGACTTCGCCGCCGAGCGTGAGCTCGTTGCTGAGCTGGTAGCGAAGGCCCGCAATGGCGTCGGCACGGATGGTCGAACGCTCCTCGAGGAAGAGCGGATCGGGCTCTTCATATTCCGAGAGTTCGACCGCAGCGTTCGCATAGCCGCGAAGGCGCGGCATGAGCGTGAGCTCCCCGCCAGCGCGCAAACCGCCAAAGGCGTAGCTCAAGTGATCGAAGTTCGAGTCCGTGAGCTTTTCAAGTCCCGCATAGGCGCCGCCATAGACATACGGGTCGCGCGGTCCGCCAAGGCTCTGGCCGATGGTCGCGCCGCCCGTGTAGCGGTTCGCGTTCTGCACGCTGTTCGAGGGATAGTTGAGCTTCGAATATTGCAGGTAGACGGCATAATCCGTCAGGCCTGCCGTGCGGTAGGTCCACTGGCCGAGCGCGCCGTAAGTGTAGCGATAGACCTCGTCGTCCACCCAGTAGGACTGGGCCTGACCCGAGATCGTGAAAGTGCCGTGATCGGGCGTGCGCTGCGAATAGCCGAAATTGATACCCGCTATGCCCTGATTGAACTGGTCGAGATCCGCATTCGCGCGGTAGGAGGCGGTGAGATCGAGCAGGAGCTGCTTGTCGATCGCGATGCCATGCGTCAGCGAGGTACGGCCGAGAACTTCGCCGAATCCATCTTCTTCCGAAGTCGCGCCCGCGCCAAGCGTCGCGAAACCGAGACCGGCGAATGCCGGGATGAGGATACGGCTGTCGCTCGTCGAATTGTTGACATTGGTGTCGTAGCCCGCGCGGAGCGTAAGGCGATGCGCGATCTGCGTGCCGCCGCCGGAAAGCCCGGTATCGAGCGCCGTCACATAGCGGTCGATCGTTTCCCGGACATTGTCCGGCACGCTTTCATGCGATTCGACGGCGGCGAGTTCGCGCCGCGCGGCTTCGGGCTCGTTCATCGCGATATAGGCGCGGCCAAGTTCCGCGCGCGCCTGCAGATGATCCGGCTTCACGGCGAGAACGCGCTCGAAGGCGGCCACGGCCTCCGCCGGACGGCCCGAGTCGATGGCCGAGATGCCCAGCATGTAGTCGTAATCCGGATTGCCCGCACGGGCGCGCTCTTCCGGCTTCAGAACCTCATAGGCAGCCGCAGCGTCACCCTGCGAGAGATGCGCGGAGGCGTCTTCCATAGGCCCGGCCGTTGCGGCACCTGCCGCCGCGAGCGCAAGCGCACCCGCAAGGGCAACAAGCCTCATCCGCCGCTTTCCCTCGCCAAATCCCGTCCATCCGGCCAATCCATAAAGCCCCGAAAACGGTTCGTGAGCGCCCGTTACGCCGCGCCCTCTCTTCGACATCGTCACATTTCACCCCTTGTTACATGACCCGTCCGGCCAAGCGTTCGCTTCCCACGCTCTTCGCGGAGACGGTGAATCGGCCGGAAAATCCTGTTGCTGGCGGAGACTAGGAAGGCGGGCTCCGGCTCGCATGATCCAAATGGACTAACGAGGCTCGCGATCGTTGCGGGGGGAGGGAGAGTCCGGTGCCGGGCTGCGCCGATGTGCCGCCCATGCGGCGGTGAATTTACTCGTATAGAGTGGAGAAAACGAAAGGAGACGGGATGTTCGGCAAGCAGATCAGACTGTTCCGCCTTGCGGGCTTCGATGTGATGCTCGACCTGAGCTGGATCTTCATCGCGCTGCTCGTGTCCTGGACACTTGCTTCCGGCTATTTCCCCGAAATCTATCCGGGTCTTGCCCCACTCACCTATTGGTCGATGGGCATTGTCGGCGCGGCGGGTCTTTTCCTCTCGATCATCCTGCACGAACTCTCGCACTCGCTCGTCGCGCGCCGCTTCGATATTCCCATCAAGGGCATCACGCTCTTCATTTTCGGCGGCGTCGCTCATATGGAGAAGGAGCCGCCGACGGCGCGCTCGGAATTGCTGATGGCGATTGCCGGGCCGATCGCAAGTCTCGTACTCGCCGTTTCGTTCTATCTGCTCGCCTCGGCAACGAGGGCGGCCGGACTCGGCGAAGCGATTACCGGCGTTGCGGGCTATCTCGCGCTTATCAATCTCGTCGTGGCGATCTTCAACATGGTCCCCGCCTTTCCGCTCGATGGCGGCCGCGTCTATCGCGCCTGGCTATGGGGGCGGCTGGGCGACCTGAACGAGGCGACGAGAAGGGCTTCTTCGGCCGGACAGACTTTCGGTCTCATCCTGATCGCGCTCGGCGTGGTGAGCCTTTTCTCGGGAAACCTGATCGGCGGCCTGTGGTGGGGGCTAATCGGCCTCTTCCTTCATTCGGCCTCACGCGCCTCCTATGCACAGCTTCAGGCGCATGTGCTTCTGGAAGCCGAACCCGTCTCGCGCATCATGACAAAAAACCCGGTGACCGCGCCGGGCGATATCAGCCTCCGCGAGCTGGTGGATAATTACGTCTACGGCTCGTTCCATGAATGTTTCCCGGTGATGGAGGGCGAAAACCCCGTCGGCGTCATCGGCGTCGCCGATCTGCGCGAACTCGACCGGACGGAATGGGAGAAGCGCCGCGTCTTCGATACGATGCGGCCGCTTTCCAGGGCGAATGCGATCGGCCCGGAGGAAAATGCCGAAACGGCGCTCCGCATGATGCGCGAGGGCGGCACATCGCGCCTCCTCGTCGTGAAGGATGGCAGGCTTCTCGGCATCGTCGCGCTGCGCGACATCATGCGGCTCATGGAGCTGAAGCAGAGCCTCGGCTAAAAGGGCGGGCCGTTGAAGACGGCCATGACGCCGGGCGCGAGCAGGACGGCATTATAGGCGCCATGCATGACCACGGGCGCGCGAAGCGAGCCAGTCAACCGCGCCAGAGCCGCAAAGACGAAGCCGACGGTGAAAAGAAGACCGGTCAGCGCCCAGCCGCCAGGACCGGGCAGGACGAACAGGTGGCCATGCGAGAGGGAGAAGATGATCGCCGTCAGGCTCGCACTGGTGACGAAGCGCACTTTCTCCGAAAGAAGCCGCAGCATGACGCCCCGGAAGTAAAGCTCCTCGGCGAGAGGCGCGAGCAGCACGGCGAGGAAAAGGAGCGCGAGCGCCTCGCCGCCGCTCGCCGGCGAGAGGAATTCGCTCTGCTCGATGAGCTGCTGCTGCGTTTCGGGGGGCAGCAGCGAAAGAAGCCCTATGAAAAGTCCGGCGAAGATCGCGCCGAGCCCTCCGGCCGCGAGCACACTGCGAAAACGGACACGCGGAAAATAGACTTCGGAGAGGCGGCATCCGCGCCATCGAAGCAAAGCGAAACCGGTCAGAACGACGCCGGCATAGAGCGCGATCTGCAAGGCATAGGCAAACCAGACCGAAGACGAAACCGAGCGCGCCCACTGGCCCGGTGTTGCGCCCTCCGGCGCGAGAAATATCCAGTCCGCCAGCACGAGGAAAAGCCCGGTGACGAGCGCGAACCCGGCAGCGCCGAGCGGCAGCAGAACGAGATCGTACCAGCGCAGCGCGGATACTCGAACGTCATGCTGCCGTGGCGGCGCATCGTTCGGCGCCGCGTCGGAACCCCGGATCGTCATTGCCTACCGGTCCGCACCTACTGTGATTTCTGTCATGTGTGGCAGGATAAGCGGCTTTGCCCCGGGAAGACCACCGGTGACCGGGTTCAACCCGGAACTTTCTCCGCCTTTGAGGCCATGAAGGCGCGCCAGCCGCCGAAGGAGGTGATCTCCTGCGCGCCGTCGAGCCCGCTCTCCTCGCAAAGGAACCCCTTGACGCTACGTCCGGAGGCAAGATCGAGCGTACCGATGCAGAGCGGCTGGGGAACGCCCGCCATGAAGCTGCCGAAGGCCGAGCGCGGCACGCGCCAGACTTCAAGCTCGATGGAACTTCCGCCTTCGGGCACGCGCACGAGGCCCGGCCGGAAGGGCGGCCCGCCCGCCAGCGCATAGAAGCGGTAGCGGGGCGCGGTCTTCGTCCGCTCCACGAACATTGCGCCGCGCGAGGTCAGCTCATGATTGAGCGGAAGGCCCGACATATGCGCACCGACGACCGCCAGCTCGATGAAGCCTTCATCCTTTTCCACCGCCGTCAGCGGCGCGCCCGGCACGAGCGCCTGCGCTGTTTCGAAGGCGGCGGCGAGTTCGCAGAGCTTTGCTTCCGAGAAGGCCGGCGCGCAAAGCGTCACCCCGAAGGGAAGACCCGCCGCCCTACCGCTCGCGCGGATGCCGGCGGGCACCGCGATGCCCGCCATATCGAGCAGGTTCATGAAGTTCGTGTAGATGCCGAGGCGGCTGTTGAGCTTCAAGGGCTCGGCCGCGATCTCGTCCACGCGGTAGATGGTAGGCGTCGTCGGCACGACGAGAAAATCGATATCGGTAAAGAGTGTCAGCGCACGGCGCTTCAGCGCTTCGAGCTTGTAGAGCGCCTCGAAGGTCTCGACCGCTTCGCGCTTCCGCCCGCCAAGCACGATGCCTCGAACCGCCGGATCGGTTTCGGCCTCATGCGCCTCGATGAAATTGCCGACGGCGGCGGTACGCTCGGCGACGAAGGGCCCGTCATAGAGAAGCGCGGCCGCTTCCGCGAAAAGCGAGAAGTCGATCCAGCGCGCGCGGCCGCCAAGTTCTTCGAGCCGCTCCGACGCTTCCTCGAAAAGGCGCGCGGCCTCATCGTCGCCGAAGAACTGGAGATCGGAGGCGCGCGGCACGGCGAAGGTAAAGCCCTCGCCGAGACTTCGAGGCGTCTCCGGCATGCGCGCACGCGCATAGACATCCTGCCCGTCGAACCGCGCCGCCGCATCGAAGACGGTTCCGGCATCGGCGACCGTGAGCGCAAAGATCGAGACGCAATCGAGCGAGCGGCAGGCGGGCACGACGCCGCGCGTCGAGAGAAGCCCGCGCGACGGCTTGAGCCCCACGATATTGTTGAAGGCGGCGGGCACGCGACCCGAACCCGCCGTATCCGTGCCGAGGGCGAAGGAAACGATGCCCGCGGCAACCGCGACGGCGGAACCCGACGACGACCCTCCCGAAATGTAATCGTGATTGAAGACGGAGCGCGGGCTCCCAAGCGGTGAGCGCGTGCCGACAAGGCCGGTCGCGAACTGGTCGAGATTGGTCTTGCCGAGCGGGATGGCGCCCGCTTCCATCAGCCGCTTGACGACAAAGGCGCTCTCCTTCGGCTGATAGGCGAAGGCCGGACAGGCCGCCGTGGTCGGCAGGCCCGCCACGTCGATATTGTCCTTCACCGCGAAGGGCACGCCGAAGAGGGCCATGCGCGCGCGGGCCGCGCTCGGCAGTTCGTCCAGCGCGCGGGCACGGGAGAGAACTTCTTCATCCTCGAAGCGCGAAATCCACACCGCCGGATCGTTGCAGGCATCGGCGCGGGCGAGCGCCTCGCGCGCGACATCCTCCGCGCGGACGCCCGAAGCGAAGGCCGCGCGAAGCGAGGAAAGCGAAAAGGAAAGACCCTTCAAGACACGGCCTCCATTCTGGGCGCCTCGGCATCGAGCGGCACGAGCGTGACGAGCGCCTGTCCCGCCTGCACCATCTTGCCGGGCGTACAATGCACCTCATGAACCCGCGCGGCGACGGGCGCGCGCACCTCGATCTCCATCTTCATCGACTCCAGCACGACGAGCGTCTGGTCCGCCGCAACTTCATCTCCCGGCTCGACACCGATCGACCAGACATTGCCCGGCACACCGGACTCGACCAGACGCCCGCCTTCCGGAAGATCCGTTACTTCCTCGATGACAGGCGCATCGGGCTCGACCGAACTCATGGCGAGCCCCTGCTCTTCCCAGCGCTGGCGCTCTTCCTCGAAGGCGCGGCGTTGTGAGACGCGGAATGCGGCGATGTCTCCGGCGTTTTCTTCCAGGAAAGAAAAATAATCGCTGAGGCGGAAAGTTCCCTCCTCGACCTTCACTTCATATTTGCCATGCGGGAAGGCGTCGCGCGCCTCCAGAAGTTCTTCCGCGGAGACGGGGAAGAATTTCAGCCGGTCGAAGAAGCGCAGCAGCCAGGGCTTTTCGAAGTTGCTGGTCTTCCTCCAGCTGTTCCACATCTGCACCGTACGGCCGACGAGCTGGTAGCCGCCCGGACCTTCCATGCCATAGACGCAGAGATAGGCGCCGCCGATGCCGACAGCGTTTTCCGGCGTCCAGGTACGCGCGGGGTTGTATTTCGTTGTGACGAGACGGTGGCGCGGATCGAGCGGCGTGGCGACAGGCGCACCGAGATAGACATCGCCAAGGCCAAAGACCATGTAGTCCGCCTCGAAGAGAATGCGCTTAACATCCGCGATACTGTCGAGCCCGTTGATGCGGCGAATGAACTCGATATTGGAGGGCACCCAGGGCGCATCCGGCCTGACCAGCGTGCCATATTTCCGCACCGCCTCCTGCGCCGCCGCATCATCCCATGAAAGCGGGAGATGCACGACGCGGCTCGGCGCCTCGATATCGGCGGTGGGGCCGAGCTTGCGCTCCATCTCTTCGAGCGTCACGAGAAGTTTCGCCGACGGCAGCACATCCGGATCGAAATGGATCTGCAGCGAGCGGATGCCCGGCGTCATCTCGATGATGCCTTCGAGAGCGAGGTCTTCCAGCGCCATCATCATCGCATGGGCGCGGAAGCGCAGCGCGAAATCGAGAACGTTCGGCCCGTATTCGACGAGGAGATAATCGTCGCCCGCCCGGCGATAGGTAACTTCCGTTTCGAGATCGGAGATACGCGCGAGAACGGCGTCTTCCTTTCGGCTCCGCTGCGCGACAGGCGCCACGGGCCGCTTCAACGACGCCACCCAGCCCTCTTCGGCACGGCGCATCGCGGCCGCTTCCTTTTCCGTGATCCGGTGGAAGCGAACCTTGTCGCCGGGCTTCAGCTGGCCGATCTTCCAGAGCTCGGCCTTGGCGAGCGTTGCCGGGCAGACGAAGCCGCCAAGGCTCGGCCCGTCAGGCCCGAGGATGATCGGCATGTCGCCCGTGAAGTCGATCGTGCCGACGGCATAGGCATTGTCGTGAATGTTCGACGGGTGAAGTCCGGCCTCTCCGCCATCCTTGCGCGCCCATTTGGGCTTCGGCCCGATAAGGCGAACGCCCGTGCGCGCGGAGTTGTAGTGAACCTCATAGGCCGTGTTGAAGAGCGTCTCGATATCATCGTCGAGAAAGAAATCGGGCGCGCCATGCGGTCCGTAAAGCGTCGCGATTTCCCATTCCCGCGTGAGCGGCGTCCGCGCGGACTGAGGCAGAGGCTCCGCCACGGGCTCCCCCGTTGCGCCATCGCGATTGATGCGGAGCACATCGCCCGTGCGAAGCGCACCCGGCGCATGGCCGCCGAAGCGGCCAAGCGTGAAGGCCGAACGGGAGCCCAAATAGACAGGCGCATCGAAGCCGTTGCGCACGGCGAGATAGGCGCGCTGGCCCGCACCCGCGACCTGCCCGAGCGCAAGCGTCTGGTCGCGCTTCACCTCGATCGCCGTCCAGAAGGGGACAGGCTCACCGTCGAGCTTCGCCGGCATTTCGGCACCCGCAAGCGCGATCACCGCATCCGTGCGGAACTTGAGCGCCGGCCCGTTCAGCGTCATCTCAAGCGTCGCCGCTTCTTCCGGATTGCCGACGAGCCGGTTTGCGAGACGGTGCGAGAGCCCGTCCATAGGCCCCGAGGGCGGCACGCCGACATCCCAGTAGCCGAGTCGGCCGGGATAATCCTGGAGGCTCGACTGCGCGCCCGGCGAGAGAACATCGATGCCGGGGCTTTCATAGTCGTAGGTGGCGAGCGTCGAGGTGAGGAGCTTGCCTTCCAGGAATTCCGGCGCGCGGGCGAGCGAACGCAGATAGTCAAGATTGGTCTCGATGCCATAGACGCGCGATTGATCGAGCGCATCGGCGAGCTGTGCGGCTGCTTCCGCGCGCGTCTCTCCCTTCACGATCACCTTGGCGAGCATCGGATCGTAGAAGGGCGTCACTTCAGTACCCGTCTCGATCCAGCCGTCGATGCGCGTGCCTTCCGGGAAGGACACTTCGGTAAGGAGGCCCGAGGAAGGCTGGAAATTGCGGCCGGGATCCTCCGCGTAGAGGCGCACCTCGAAGGCATGTCCCTTCGGGGCCCGGACACAGGAAGAAAGATCGCCCAACTCTCCAGCGGCCTGCCTGACCATCATCTCCACGAGATCGAGACCGGTCACTTCTTCGGTCACAGGATGTTCGACTTGCAGGCGCGTGTTCACTTCGAGGAAGTAGAACTTCTTCTCCGTCTCGTCATAGATGAACTCGACCGTGCCCGCGGAAGCATAGGATACGGCTTCACCGAGGCTCACCGCCGCCTCGTGCAGCGCGCGCCGCTCCGCCTCTCCGAGATTGGGGGCAGGCGTTTCCTCGATCACCTTCTGGTTGCGGCGCTGGGCCGAACAGTCGCGTTCGCCAAGCGCGATGACATTGCCTTCGCCATCGCCGAAAATCTGCACCTCGATATGGCGCGCCTTGGCGACGAATTTTTCGAGGAAAAGGCCTGAGTCCTTGAAGTTCGCAAGCGCAAGCCTGCGCACCGTGTCGTAGAGGCGCGGAAGCTCGGCTGCCGAGTGGCAGAGCTGAAGGCCGATGCCGCCGCCGCCCGCTGTGCTTTTCAGCATGACCGGATAGCCGATTTCACCGGCCCTTGTCAGCGCATCGTCGAGATCGACGATGAGAGGCGAACCGGGAAGGAGCGGCACGCCGCTCTTCTCGGCGATCTCGCGCGCCGTATGCTTGAGCGAAAAGGCGCGCATATGCTCCGGACGCGGGCCGATAAAGGCGACGCCCTCGCGAGAAAGCGCGGCGGCGAATTCCGGATTCTCGCTGAGAAAGCCGTAGCCGGGGTGAACGGCCTCGGCACCCGTTTCCCGCACGGCGGCGAGAATGGCCTCCACATTGAGATAGCTTTCCGCGACCGGCGCAGGGCCGACGCAGACAGCCTCATCCGCGAAGTGGACATGGGGCGCGAAGCGGTCCGCCTCGGAATAAACGGCAACGGACCTGACGCCCATCCGCCGGAGCGTCTTGATGACGCGCAGAGCGATTTCGCCGCGATTGGCGATCAAAACCTTGTCGAACATCTGGCCTCCTCGGGAACCCGGCGACGCAAGCACCGCCGGAGGCAAGCTCACGCTTCCCAGATCAATGTGCGTACGGGGGTGGGGTTGAAACCGTTGCAGGGATTGTTCACCTGCGGACAGTTCGAGATGACGCAGAGCACATCCATCTCCGCGCGGATCTCGACATAGTCCCCCGGTTTCGACAGGCCATCCACGATGGCGAGCGTCCCGTCCTCTTCGACCGGCACATTCATGAAAAAGTTGATGTTCGAGACGATGTCGCGCTTGGTCATTCCATGCTTCGAAAGCTCGAGCACGAAATTGTCGCGGCAGCTATGCATGTAGCGTGTCTCGTGACCGAAGCGGACCGTATTCGCCTCCGCAGAGCAGGCGCCCGCCGAGGTATCGTGGTTGCCCGCCGTATCGGCGATGACGACCGCCATCACATTGCCTTCGTTCGAAATGAGCTTCGTGCCCGCCGTCACGTAAAGAGAGCCCTGGGCAAGCGCCGTGTCCTGCGCGCTGTAGCGCTCCGCGGGATCGGCGGCGCTGTAGAAGAGCGTGTCGACAGCCTGTTGTCCTTCGAGATCGACGATGCGGAGGATCTGTCCCTTCTTCACCACATGCGACCAGGGATGGAGCGCAGGGATGGTGAAATCATAGAAAGCGTGTTCTTCAAGCTTGTTTGAGATGGTCATGGCTCATTCCTCCCCGAGCGCGGCGAGATAGCGCGCATTGTTCTCGAAACCGCGGACCGCTTCTTCGGTTGCGGTGCGGCAGAAATCGTGCCGGTCGGGCGGTGGCGATTTCCACACGAGGAGGTCGATATCTTTCGGCTCATAATCGCCGGGTGCGAGCGGATGCGGCGCATTCGATACAAAAACGAGAAGGTCGAGTTCGGCGCGGAGATCGACGCGAGAGCCGGGCTGAGGCCCCTCGCCTTCCCAGCGAAACCGGCCTTCCCCGTCGACACCCACAGGCGCGAAGAGCGTGAGACAGGGCGGCACGTCGCGCTTGTCGAGCCCATTCTTCGCGGCAAGCAGGATGAAGTTGTCCCGCGTGTTGCGAAGCGAAGGATTGCCGTAGCGCGCACCATTCGTCATCTTGGATGAGCCGCCGGTCAACGCATCGTTGCGGCCATAGGTGTCGTCCGTTATCGAGGCGAGGACGCGGCCCATATCGGAGAAAAGAACACGGCCGCGAGAGAGGCGCGCGTTCCACTGGATCTTCACCGTATCGCCCGCGTTGAAGCGTTCGCTCCTGTCCTTGTCATTAAAGAAGAGAAGCGAGACACCGGCCGTGCCATGCGTGTTGACGACGCGCAGCGTCTCGCCGCGCTTGAGCGGCAGCGCATGCGCCCAGCCGCCGGGCACGGTTTCCCTCGCCCGGATCAAGCCTTCCTCGATTGTCTCCGGATTGCCCGTCGCTTCGCTGAAGTCACGGGCCTTCGCCTTGGCGCCGCCGAAGAGCCGGTGATACCGCTCCTGCTGCGCTGCGTAGGGGCCTTCATATTTTTCACTGCGGGATGCTTCCGCCATCGCGCATATCTCCCTTTGCGCGCCGGGTTTCCCCGGGCCGAAGCCTGGCCGTCCAGGCAGTTGCCCCGCTCTCGCGGGACATTGCGACACCGGACGGGCCGTCCCGTCCGGCGAATTCTATTGCGCGGCCGCCGCGAGAACGGGCGCGGGCTGAGGCCGGGGCGGCACCGTCTTTCCGTCGACCTTGAGGTCGAAGGTGACAGTCGCTCCATAGGCTTTCAGTTCCTCCGGACGTGTGCGCACGCGGTCGAAGGCGATGACGCGCGTACCGAGCTTGAAGGCTTCGGAAAGATCATGCGTTACCATGAAGACGGTCATGCCCTCCTCGCGCCAGAGCCGGAGGAGGATTTCGTGAACCTCCGCCCGGATGCCGGGATCGAGCGCACCGAAAGGCTCGTCGAGAAGCAGAATCTTCGGCTTCTTGACGAGCGCCTGCGCGATGGCGAGACGCTGCTGCATGCCGCCCGAAAGCTCTGAAGGATATTTGTTCACCGCATGGGCGAGGCCAACGCTTTTCAGCATTTCGAGCGCTTCGGCCTTCGCCTCGCGCTTCGCCTTGCCGAACAGACGGCCAAGCACCGGACTCTTCGCGAATTCGAGACCGAGCATCACGTTCTGCACGGCGGTGAGATGCGGGAAGACGGAATATTTCTGGAAGACGACGCCACGATCGGGCGAAGGCTCTGCATCGAGTTCGACGCCGTCGAGCAGGATGCGTCCCTTCGACGGTGCCTCGTCGCCCAGCATCATGCGAAGGAAGGTAGACTTGCCGCAGCCGGACGGACCTACAAGTGCGATGAAGGAACCGGGCTCGATCTCGAGATTGACGTTCTCGAGCACGGTCTGGTCGCCGTAAATCTTCCAGACATTCTCGACGGTCACATTCGTCATACTCAGTTACCCCGGTACATCCAGCGGAAGGCGACACGCTGGAAAAGACGCAGCGCAAGGTCGAGTGCGAAGGCGAGGAAAGTGATCCAGGCGACATAGGGCAGGATCACATCCATCGCGAGATAGCGGCGCATGAGGAAGATGCGGTAGCCGAGGCCGCTATCGGAAGCGATGGCTTCGGCCGCGATGAGGAAGAGCCAGGCGGCGCCGAGCGAGAGGCGCACACCGTCGATGAGGCGGGGCAGCATCTGCGGCACGACGATCCGCACAATGATCTGCCATGTGGAGGCGCCGAGCGTCTGCGCCTTGATGATTTCCTCATGCGGGAGTTCTTCGGTCCTGAGCGCGAGATCGCGAATGATGAAAGGCGCGATACCCACCGCGACAAGGACCACCTTTGCCAACTCGCCGAGGCCGAACACGATGAAGAGGATCGGCAGCACCGCGAGCGGCGGGATCATGGAAAGGACGCTCGTGAAGGCGTTGAAGGTCGAGCGGAAATAGGGAATGAGCCCCTGAAGGATGCCGAATATGCCGCCGATGACGGTGGCGACGGCGACGCCGATACCGAGCCTCGTAAGGCTCGATATCGTGTCTTCGAGGAGAAGATAGGTCCCCGTGCGCTGGTCGGGGAGAAACGCCATGCGCTCGATCGCGGCAGCGATCGTCGACCATCCCGGCAGAAGCTTGTCGTTCGGATTGACCGAGAGACGGGCATCCGACGCAACCATGTAAGCAATGATGACCGCGATGAAAGGAAGGAGCATGAGCCCGAACCCGATCGCGACATCCGGCCGCCGGTTGATCAATCTGCGCATGGCGTTACTGGCCCCAGTTTACTCAGTTACTCAGGAGATACTTGTCTGCGGGATGACCGTCAGAGTTTCCCTTCGGCGGCTATCTTCGCGTACTCGGTCGTGTAGCGCAGGAGCACGTTGTTCTCGTCGCCCACGATCGTGCCATCGGCAAGCTCGATGCCGATATAGCCGGGCGAAGTCGCGGCCTGGCCGAGAAGGCCGTGGTCGAAGAGGAAACTCGTCACGAAGGTCGTGAGTTCGCCAAGATTGCCTTCCGTGAACTTGATGTAGTCTTCGGGCTTGTAGAACATCTCGGTCGCGGCGAGCTGCGCCTCATAGCCTTCGAGGTCCGTACCGGAAGCAACGCCCATCGCGGTCTTCGCTTCCTTCGCGGCTTCGCCGTCACCCGACATCAGCGCCATCGTCTCGTACCAGATGCCCGTCATCGCCTTGGCGAAGGCCGGATTGTCCTTCAGCGTCTGCGTGTTGACGACGAGGGAGTCCTGGATTTCGCCGGGAAGCTTCGTCGAGTCGAAGACGTTGTAGGCGCCTTCCTGCTGGAGGATTTCGGCCGCCATCGGGTTCCAGGTGACCATCGCCGTCACGTCCGGCGTGGCATAGGCCGCGATCATGTCGGCATCCGAGGTGTTGACGACGGTGACGTCCTTTTCCGACATGCCGACGGATTCGAGCCCGCGCGCCAGCGTGTAGTGGGAAACGGAGAGTTCGACGAGATTGACCTTCTGGCCCTTGATGTCCTCGAGCTTGTCCTTGCCCTTGAGGATGATGACGTCGTTGCCGTCCGAGTAGTCGCATATCAGCAGGATCGTCGAGTCGACGCCGCCGGCGGAGGGAATGGCAAGCGCATCCATGTTCGTCGCCATCACGCCGTCATAGGCGCCGGCCGTGAACTGGTTGATGCCCTCGATATAGTCGTTGAACTGAACGAGCTCGATATTGATGTCGTACTTGTCGGCCCACTTCTTCACGATGCCGTTGTCCATCGCATAGCCCCAGGGCATCCAGCCGACATAGATCGACCAGGCAACCTTGAAGTCCTTTTTCTCTTCCGCATGCGCGGGCGACAGCGAGGTGAATGCAAGTGCCGTCGCAGCGAAAGCCGCGGCGAACATTCTGAGAGAAGAGAGTCTGAATGAAGTCATATAGCCAGTCCTCCGGATCATGTGATCGCGTTTCAAAAAGTCGGAGGATCGGCGTCACGGCGGTTCTGCAATGCCAACCCTCGCATTACATCCGTCTCCCGGGCTTTTGTCCCGCCGTGTACCTGCCCGCTGTTCACCGGACAGGGTGCGGCTCTCGGACCAGACACTTCGCAAAATCGATTGCTCACTTGCGCGAAGCCGGAACCCTAGCCGCTGCCGGTATCCTTCTTCGCAAGCCCCATGCCAGTTCGCTGCAGCGCAAAAACTTTGGCTTGGCGCCGGGCGAATGGCGGTGCAGGCTCACAAATCATGCAGACCGCGAAGCTGTCTGCCTTATGTTTGAGCAGACACCTCTTCCGGAAGCCGTTCATGCTGACGCTCACCTGCGGAAATCTCGAAGCTGTGCTGGCGCCGGAATTCGGCGGATGCATTGCGCGCTTCACCGCGCGGCACGGGGGAGGCCTGCAGGAACTGCTGCGTCCGCTCCCGCCGGGCGTCGAAAATCCAACGCCGCTCGACATGGCCTGCTATCCGCTCGTCCCCTTTTCGGGCCGGATCACGAATGGGCGGTTCAAATTCGGTGGATGCGAGGTTCGCCTTCCGCCAGACGAGATTTGTGTGCCCCATGCGATTCATGGGCGCGGCTGGCGAACGGCATGGGAAGTCACAGAGAGCGGCAAGACGCGCGCGCTCCTCCGCTTCGCGCACGGGGCTGACGATCCCGCCTGGCCCTGGCCCTGGAGCTTCGAGGCGAGCCAGCTCTTCGAGCTTTCGGAAGGCGGGCTCACCGTCACCATGACGCTCGTCAATCGCGCTGAAGAACCCATGCCCGGCGGACTCGGCCTTCACCCCTTTTTCGAGGCGCGCGGGACAGCGATGCTGAAGGCGCCCCTCCCCTTCGTCTGGGAGAGTGGCGCGGGTGGCGTACCCATCGGCCTCGCCTCCACGCCGCAGAAATGGCGCTTCGATGAACCCCGCCGGATGAAGGATGTAGAAGTCGACCACTGCTTCTCGGGTAGCGGGGGCCGCTTCGCCATTGCATGGACGGACAGGCCCTTCGCAATCCGCATGGAGGCGGAAGGCGCGCCTCACGCCATCGTCTATGCGCCGCCGGGCGAAGACTTCTTCTGCGCGGAGCCCGTCAGCCACGCGCCCGACGCCGTAAATCGCCCGGAGGGAGCCGAGGTCACCGGCCTCAGGAGCCTCGCGCCCGGCGAGAGCATGACGCTGCGCTGCCGGTTTGCCGTGGAGATGCTCTAGCCCTCAGCCCCAGGGCCCGCGCCGCGCACCTGTCCGTCCGTCGAAAACCCTGGGCTGCGGCGGATGGAAGAGCCGCACCTCGCGCCGCTTGAAGAAGGGCACGAGCACCATGCCCGCGACGAAACCGCCGACATGCGCCCAGAAGGCGACGCCCGCCTCTTCCACCGGGCTCGCAAGCCCGCTCACCACCTGGATGACGAACCAGAGCCCGAGCACGAAAAGTGCCGGCACATAGAAGGTGCGCAGGATGATGATCGGAAATGGCAGGAAAAGAACGCGCACACGCCCGCGCGGATAGAGCATCAGGTAAGCGCCGAGAACGCCGGAGATCGCGCCGCTCGCGCCGACAAGCGGCACGGTGGAGGCGGGCACGAGGAAGGAATGCGCCAGCGCCGCGGCAATGCCAGTCACCAGATAGAAAAGGAGAAAGCGAAGCCGGCCCATCGCAAGTTCGACATTGTCCCCGAATATCCAGAGATAGAGCATGTTGCCTGCAAGATGCGCGAAACCGCCATGCATGAACATGGAGCTGAAGACGGTCGCCCAGGCAGGCACCGGCGCATCCGTCATCACGGTGGAGCCGAACAGCACGCCGGGAATGAGCCCGAACCGGTAGACCGCGAGCTCCGCCTCGCCGGGCGGCAGCGATGCCTGCAGAAAGAAGACGGCGCAGCAGATCGCAATCAGTACCCATGTAACGATGGGGATACCGGGCTCCGGATTGTCGTCGGAAATGGGAAACATGGGCGCGATGCTCCGTTGGCAAACGAAGCATCAGCCTACAGGCTTTGCGCGCGCCGTGAAGGTCTTTCGCGGAGCCTATTGCGGCCGCAGCGTGTGATTGGAGAATTCGGCCGTCTCCGCCGTCTCCAGCGCCCTGGCGCGCGCTTCTGATTCCTCGCGAAGCGGCTTTGCCGCGGCAATCGCTTCCTCGCTCGAATCCTGACGGAAGAACGTATAGGAAAGCGTGATCGTGCGGATGCTCTTCGTGTCGGCATCTTCCGTCATTTCCGGATCGAGGAAGAAGACGATCGGCATGTCCGCGCTTTCGCCCGGCGCAAGCTTCTGCTCGGTGAAGCAGAAACATTCCGTCTTGTTGAAGTAGTATCCGGCGGACCCGGGCGTCACATTATAAGTGGCGCGGCCGACGATCGTCTGATCGCCGACATTCTTCGCGCGGTAAAAGACCGTGGTCGGCACGCCGATATGGGTCTTCACCTGACGCTGCTCGGGCTCGAACTCCCACTTGAGTCCCGGCGAGGTGTTGGCATCGAAGCGTACCGTCACCTCTGGCCCGATATTGTCTTGATGATCTTCCGGCTTCAGCGACTTCGAAACGCTCACCGTGCCGCCATAGCCCGTCGCCTCGCAGAACAGACGGTAAAGCGTCGGCGAATAGACGACCGCAGTCGTCGCGACGGCGAGAATCGCCAGCGACAGCGAGACCGGGGGGATGGATTTCCTGCGAATTTTCATGGTTCGCAACTTTATGTCCGAGGGCACATCCGGACAAGCTTGACCCTGCGTCGTCCCGGCGTGGCCGATTGACGCGCCTTTTTGGCCGGATGCAAGGGATTCGACCTCTCCCTTCTACATGGTAACAATGAGGCATGGCGGCCCCGGCAGGGAGGAGCCGCGCCATGAAGATGAGGAAGAGGGCGAAGCCCCGGGGAGCATCTCTATTGTCTGATCGGTTGTTTGGTCCGCTTGCGCGCGGCAAGACGTTCGCGCCTTTTCACCTTGCCCTTGCGTTCGGGGTTCTTTCGCTCGGGCTCGGCGCTTTTTCCGCGCCGGCCATGGCACAGACCGGGGAGGACCAGGCCTCGCCCGTACCGATCCTCGACGAACTGACCGTGACCACAACGGGCTTCGGAACGCCCCGCGCCACGCATACCGGCAATATTTCCAAGATTACGGGCGGTGAGACGGATTTCATCGATCCGTTGCAACCCGCCGAGGCGCTGAATCGCCTGCCGGGCGTCAGCATCCAGCAAGGCAGCGGCGCGGAGCATCTTACCGCGATCCGCTCGCCGGTTCTGACGGGCGGCGCGGGCGCTGGCTCCTTCCTTTATCTGGAAGACGGCGTACCGATGCGCGCGGCGGGCTTCGCCAACGTCAATGCACTGATGGAGGCGATGGACGAAGTGTCGGGCGGCATCGAGGTCGTGCGCGGCCCCGGCGGCGCGCGCTACGGCTCGAATGCCGAGCATGGTCTGATCAATTTCCTGAGCCGTCCGCCTTCGCCGGAAGGAGACGCGGAACTCTCCTTCTCCTACGGCTCCTATGACCGCTACAGGACGACGGGAACGGCAAGCCGGACGCTTTCGGGGCCGAACAACACGAGCCACGGCTTCCGCGGCTCCTTCTCCATTCTCGACGATGGCGGCTTCCGCGCGAGTTCCGGCCTCGAGCAGCAGAAGGGCCGCTTCCGCTACGATTTCGAGGCGCCGGATACGCGCATCGAGGCAACGCTCACGGCGGTCAACACCAATCAGGAAACGGCGGGCTATGTGAACGGGCTCGATGCCTACAAGGACCCTGCCCTCTACAAGACCAATCCCGATCCCGATGCCTATCGCGATGCCTGGGCGGTGCGCGGCGCCGTGCGTGTAGAGCGCGACCTCTCCGACGATCTTATGCTCGTCCTGACGCCTTATGCGCGCACGAACCGCATGAATTTTCTCATGCATTTCCTGCCCGGCGATCCGGTCGAGGAGAACGGCCACTGGAGCGGCGGGCTTCTTTCGAGCCTCGTCACGCGTCTCGAAGGCGGGCACAGCATCATTTTCGGTTTCGACACCGAATACACGGATGGCTGGCTGACCGAAATCCAGTTCAAACCGAACCCACCCTTTCTCGCCCCGCCGGACGATTCCCCGCAGGGCGTTCATTACGACTACACGGTGAAGGCGCTCGTGCTCGCACCCTATATTCACAGCGAATGGCAACTCGCGCCGAAGACGCTGTTCACGGCGGGACTGCGCTTCGAATACACGCGCTACGACTACGAGAACAACGCGCCGAACGGAATCTCCGGACGCTTCCTCCGCATTCCGAGCCGCGTCGACGAATTCGGCGACGTGACGCCGAAACTCGGCTTCCTGCACGAGTTCGACGAAACGCTTACCGGCTACGTCAATATCGCTCGCGGCTCGCGTGCGCCTCAAACGACCGACCTCTATCGCCTGCAGCGCCAGCAGGTGCCGGGCGAAGCGAAGTCGGAAACGCTCGACAGCATCGAGGTCGGTGCGCGGGGACGCTGGCAAGGCATCGCCTATGAAACCAACCTCTTCTACATGAAGAAAGAGAACTACTACTTCCGCGACGCGAACGGCTTCAACGTATCGGACGGCAAGACCAACCATGCCGGCATAGAGGTCGAACTCGCCGCACCGCTCCCCCTGGGCTTTGACATCGCCGCCTCGGGAACCTATGCGCGCCACACCTATGCCTTCGACAACGTGACCACGGCCACCGAAACGATCCGCGACGGAGACGACGTCGATACCGCGCCGCGCACACTCGCCAATGTCCGCCTCGGCTACACCCTGCCGGACGGACGCGCGAGGGCGGAACTCGAATGGGTTCACGTTGGTTCCTACTGGATGGATGCCGCCAACACGGTGAAATATGACGGACACGACATCTTCAACCTGCGTGCGGACTACGAATTGACCGGAAACCTTGCGTTGTTCGGCAAGCTGACCAATATCTTCGACACGCGCTATGCGGACCGGGCGGATGTCGGCTTTCCCGGACCGCGCTATTTTCCGGGCGAGGACCGCGGCCTCTATATGGGAGCCACCCTGCGCTTCTAGGTTCTCCGGGCCGTCCGGGACCTTCGGTAAATCGTGAAACGGCCGGGCTGGAGGCCCATGGAGACGCAATTCTGGGATATCTGGCCCTTCCTGCTCGCCCTCATCCAGTTCGGCGGCATGGCGGGCGCGGCCGTCCATGTCATGCTGACGAAGACCGACGAGCGCGCCGCCGCGGGCTGGGTCGGCTTCGTCGTGCTCGTGCCCTTCATAGGCTGGATCGTCTATCTCCTTTTCGGAGTGAACCGCATTCAGCGCCGCGCCCGCGAACTGCGCGGCCAGAAGCACGACATGCTGCTGCTTGCTCCCCTCCCCTCAAAGGAGGAAACGCGCGCCGCCGAAGGCGTCATCCGCCTGCGCGAACTTGAAGGCCTTGCGCGTTTCGGCCAGAGAATTCTGCCGGAGAGTTTCGAGCAGGGAAACGCCATCGGCGTCCTTCTGAATGGCGACGAAGCCTATCCCGCCATGCTTGAGGCGATTGCCGGCGCCGAGCGCTCCATCGCGATTTCGACCTACATCTTCAACAATGACAGTGCCGGGCAGCGTTTCGTCGACGCGCTGTCCGCGGCAATGGACCGTGGCGTGCGCGTCCGTCTGCTGATCGACGGCGTCGGTTCATGGTATTCGCGCCCGTCCATCATCCCCCTGCTCGAGAAGCGCGGCATCGACTATGCGCGCTTCCTGCATTCGTTCATGCCCTGGCAGATGCCATATCTCAACATGCGCAATCACCAGAAGATTTTCGTGGTGGACGGGCGCCACGGCTTCACCGGAGGCATGAACATCGCCGAAGGCAACATGATAGAGGGCGATCCGCGAAAACCCATCCACGATTGTCATTTCCGTGTGGAGGGACCGGCCGTCTCGCACCTCATGCATACCTTCGCCTATGAATGGAACTTCACCACCGGCGAAGTGCTGGAGGGAGACGACTGGTTCCCGGATATCGAATCCGTCGGTAACATCGTTGCCCGCGGTCTTCCCGCGGGGCCCGATATGGGGCTCAACCCCATCCGCTGGACGCTGCTCGGCGCGCTTGCCGAAGCACGAAGCAATGTCCGCATCGTCACGCCCTACTTCATTCCGGATTCGACGCTTCGCACGAACATCTCGCTCGCCGCCATGCGCGGCGTCATCGTCGACATCGTCCTGCCGCAGACGAACAATCTTCCTTTCTGCGACTGGGCATCGACGCCGATCCTCGCCTGGCTCGCGCGGGCGGGCTGTCGCATCTGGAAGACGAGCGGCCCCTTCGATCACTCGAAGATGATGACGGTGGACGGCATGTGGGCCATGGTCGGTTCGGCCAATTGGGACGACCGGAGCCTCCGTCTCAATTTCGAGTTCAATCTGGAATGCTATGGCTCCGAATTCGCCGGAGAACTCGACGACCTGATCGAACGCAAGATTTCCACTGCCCGGCCTCTCACCTATGAGGAACTGGCTGGCAGGCCATTGCCGCTGCGTATCCGGGATTCCTTCTTTCGCCTTGCCTCGCCTTATCTCTGAGCGCGCCTTCCCTCCATTCGCTCCAGACGCGCAATGAGATCGTCCACCGACATCTGTTCGATGCCACCCGCCTGCCCCGAGGCGGGCATTGCGCTCTCGCAGGAGAGATATCGAATGGCGGCCGCGCGGCAAAGCGTAACCCCGCGCACATCCCTCACGCCGAGAAAGTAGGTCCTGAGGCCGGCTTCGTTCGCGGTGATCGCCAGCCGGCGCATCGCGTGAAGCCGCAGCTCCTCATCCGAAAGCGCCGGATCCTCCGCGTCGAGCCCGATCGCCCCGCCTCCCTTGTGACGTCCCACCGCAAGATCGAGCGCGGCGAGATCGGAGGGAAGAGGGAGCGACTGGCCCGGAAAGCGCAGGAAGAATCCCCGGAAGTAGGGCCGCAATTGCGCCAGCCAGGCCGGGAGCCTGCTCGTCTTCCACTCTTCGTCGAGCACAACCTCGAGAAATGTGGCGCGGCGCCTTTCGGCGGAAAGCTGCGACGCGAGCTCGAGATAGACGCGGCGCGGAGTAAGATTGGCAAGCGTCGTCTGGTGTATCGTTACGACGACGATCGAATGTCCGGACCGCTCTTCATCCTGGCTATCGGACTGAACGAGGGATCGAAGCATCAGCCTGTCGGCAATAACGAGCACCTCCCTGTCCTTCTCGATCTCAACGAGCTGCCTGGGATCGTAGGACAGGCCGCCAATCCTGAACTTGATGCGCGAAAGATAGATTCCCTTCACGCCGGCCGTGATATCGAGAAGGGGCACGAAATCGACGGCGAAATCGATCTTGTGTTCCGGCAGGCTCAGCCACTGCACATCCTGTTCCGCCGCATTCTCATCGCTCTCCTCCGGAGACCGCTCTCCCATCGCCTCGGCCGTCAGCGACGCAAGCTCGGCTTCCGTCCGCTCGATCAGGGCTGAAAGCCGCTGAAGTGGATTCTCCGGTGGATCGATCGGCGTCCAGACGTGGTCCTCCCCTTGTTCCTGACTCCCGGTCATTTCGACCGGCCGCGCCGCATAAAGGCTGCGTTCGAGCGCCCTGAGGCGCGATACCAGCGTTTCGAGCTGCCGGACGAGCTTTGGTTCGCGTTGGCGGTTTGACTCGAGCGAGATCGCATCGAGCTGGCGTTCGACATGCCGCAGAACGGTGACGACTGATTCCTCGCCGGAATGCTTTCTCTCGCGCGCCGAAACGCGCTCCGCCACCAGGGACTTGATCGCTTCGGAAGGCGATTCCGCGTCTTTCAGCTTTTCGAGTTCGATCTCGAAAACTTCCGAATGAACGGCGAGCGGTACCGTTTCCTCGATCTCTTCGTCTTCGGCACCGGCGAGAGCCGCGCCGAAAAGATAGTCCATGATCTCCTGCGCGATGGCCTCGCATTCGAGCTCGGCCTCGTCCTTCGTCCTGTCCGCGAAGATGATCGCAAAAAGCCCCTCGCCGCAGCGAAAGAAGACATTGTTGCCCCTGATCCGCCGCGACAGCAGATTCTCGACCAGAAGATGCACATGCCTGGAAACAAGCGGCCACTTCTCGCCCACCCTGCGGCGGGCTTCGGCGAGATCGAGAACGATGAGCTCGCCCACGACGGCCATGTCGCCGGGTTTGCGTTGCCGGGCGATTGCCGAAAGGCGCATGTCCACGGAAGGTTCAGCCGCTCGCTCCGCTGCGGGTCTGAAGCCCATCCAATCGAGCAGCTTGCGCCACACGAGTTGCCTCACTCTTGTTGCTGTCGGGCCCCCCGCGGCTCGTCCGCATATAAAGAATGTGCGAAATACTCTCCCTGTACAATTCGGCTTTTACTCAAAAATCGCCGTTTCGGATTGTCTTGTCTGCGGCCTTTTGCGGGCTATGCTTGTTTTGGACAGGGGCGTTAGAAGCTTTGGATGTTAAAAACACCTGTTCTCGCCGGGAGGCAGAAATGGCCGACAGCAAAAAGCCGGACCAGACGGCAACGATAGAAGAGCTGCAGGCGCAGATCGAAGCGCTGCAGAAGGCTCTCGAAGCGGCCCGTGAAGCGGCCCCCGAAGAGGCGGAGAACATCCTCGCCGATGCCGAAGCCGTTCGCGAGCGGGTACAGGAAGGGCTTCAGGACATACAACAGCAGATCGACGCGCATCCCGTGCCGAGCGCGCTCATCGCCTTCGGCCTCGGATTTCTCATCGGCCGCCTTCTGACGCGATAGGAGAAGCGCCGTGATCGATCCAACACCGAATGTCCGCAAGCTCGCCGAAGCCGAGCTTTATCGAGCCGAACTGGAGGCACGGCGCCTTGCGCGGCGCCTTTCGCTCGTCGGCATCGCCGTCTTCATCGCGCTTTTTGCCGTCATCATGTTGATCGTCGCGGGCTTTCTCTATCTCTCGGAACTCTACGGCTACCCGCTCGGCGCACTCATAACCGGCGGCGTGCTGACCGTTCTCGCATTCGTCGCGCTCGTCTTCGCGGCCCGGGCGCCCGGCCGCGCCGACAGGCTCGAACTCGAACTTGCGAACCAGACCATCGCGCAGGCCCGTGCCGAAGTGAAACGCGACTTCGATACCATCGAACGCACCTTGAACGATCTCACCCTCGGCGTGCTGGGGCTTGTGAAGGGCGGCTCTGGCAGCCTGCCTCTCATCACGATCATTGTCGGCGCGATTGCCGCCATGAGCCCTGCGCTGCGCCGCTTTATCATGCCCTTCTTGCGGAAGGACTGACCCATGCGGATGCAGGCACATGCGTTCCTTCTCGCCGTCCTGCTCGCCGGTTGCGCGCAGCAGAGCCTGCCGCAACCCGAAGTCACGATGCGCAAGCCTCAGGGCATGATCGACGTCCCGGTGGACGATGGCGGCACCGGCCTTGTCGGTCCGGCGGGCGGCGCGCTTCTCGGCATGGCGATCGGTTCGGGCGGCGGAACGGAATGGGCGGTCGCTGCCGGCGTTGCTGCCGGCTACATCGTCGGCGGCTCCGAGGGGCCGACGCTCACCGGCATGCCGGCGCGAGCGCGCGACGAAGCGATTGCGAAAATGATGACGGTGCCGCTTCGCGAACCCGTCACCTGGTTCACCGCTCAGGACAAGGCAAGCGGCAAGATCACGGCAACGCGCGAATTCACCGACGAGAAAGGCCGCACCTGCCGCGATTTCGTCGAGTGGCGCACGGTCCGCGCGATGAACGGTCACACTTCCGGAACGGCCTGCCTCTGATCAGTCCAGCTTCTCGACGATGAGCGCCGAACCGTTCACGCCGATAACCTTCACCCTTGCACCGGCTTCCGCGTCCTCGCCTTCCGCGAGCCAGAGGCTGTCGCCGACGCGGATCTTGCCGCTGCCATTACGGATCTCCTGCTCGACCACAAAGACCCGGCCGACATAGGACGCCCCGCGCTGGTTGAGGGTTGGGTGGTCGCTTTCGATCGGATGCCGCGAGAGAAACTGCCGCGACGCCCAGACGAGCACGACCGAAAGAACGGCGAAGATCGCCAGTTGCGCCGCAAGCGGCAGATCGACAACAAGAAGCAGCCCGCCGACGATCGCGGCCGCGATCGCAAGCCAGATGGCGAGAACGCCCGGCACCATGAGCTCGACGATGGCGAGCAGCGCCGCCACGATGAACCAGATCCAGCGACCGAGCAGTTCGAAAAGCGAGGCGGCGTCCATGGTCTATTCGCCTCCGGCGCGCGGCACGGTGCCGGGCGGCATGCGGCGCGGCGCTCCTCCCGGTCCGCCATCCGGCCCGCCAAAGGCTTCCCGTGCGATCTCGCCGATCCCGCCTATCGCGCCGATAACGCTCGCCGCTTCGAGCGGCATCAGGATGAGCTTCTGGTTGGGAGAGGTCGCAACATCCTTCAATGCCTCGATATACTTGCCCGCCACGAAATAGTTGATCGCCTGAACGTCACCCGCCGCGATCGCCTCGCTCACGACCTGCGTCGCCTTCGCCTCGGCTTCGGCTTCGCGTTCGCGCGCCTCCGCATCGCGGAACGCCGCCTCGCGCCGTCCCTCCGCTTCGAGGATGGCCGCCTGCTTCTCGCCTTCCGCCGCGAGGATCGATGCCTGCCGCTTGCCTTCCGCCTCGAGGATCGCGGCACGCTTGTCGCGCTCGGCCTTCATCTGCCGCGCCATGCTGTCCACGATGTCGCGCGGCGGCGCGATATCCTTGATCTCGATGCGCGTCACCTTGACGCCCCAGGGATGCGTAGCCTCATCGACCACGCTCAGCAGGCGCGCATTGATCGCATCGCGCTGCGAAAGCAGCTCGTCGAGATCCATGCTGCCCATCACCGTACGGATATTCGTCATGGTGAGGTTCAGGATCGCGTTTTCGAGGAAGTTCACCTCATAGGAGGCCTTGGCCGCATCCAGCACCTGAAAGAAGACGACGCCGTCCACCGTCACCATCGCATTGTCGCGCGTGATGACCTCCTGGCTCGGCACGTCGACCACCGTCTCCATCATGTTCACCTTGTTGCCGATGCTGTCGACGAAGGGAACGATGAGGCCGAGCCCCGGCGTCAGACTGTGCGTGTAGCGCCCGAACCGCTCGACCGTATAGACATGGCCCTGTGGAACGATCTTCACCGCCCTCAGGAGAAAGATGAACGCGAGAACGAGAACGACGAGAACGAAAATCAGTCCGCCACCCATGGCCGGATCCTCCCTTTGACGCGAGCCTCCGCCCCCCGGGGGCGCCGGGCCGCCGGCGAATCTCTCAATGGAAGTCTAGACGATATTCCCCTCGCGCCAGCCGCTATTTGCGCCCGCCCGGCGGGCTTGTCGGGCTAGGATAGCGCGCGATTCGAACCGGCCAAGGCGCAGCAAGGACCAGCCCCATGAAACTCTATTGCTCCCACACATCGCCCTTCGCCCGGAAGGTGCGTGTTCTCATAAGGGAAAAGGGCGCAACCGCCCGCGTGAACGAAGAGACGGTTTCGGCTCTGGAGGACCCCGCCTCGCTGCACGAGGCCAATCCTCTCGGCAAGGTCCCGGCCCTCATCATGCCGGACGGAACCTCCTGGTTCGACAGCCCCCTGATCTGCGAATTCCTTGATGTGACGCTGGAAGGCCCTTCCATGATCCCCGCCTCCCATGTGGAGCGGTTCCGCGTCCTGCGTCATCAGGCGATCGCGGACGGCATCATGGACGCCGCCGTCTCCATCGTCTTCGAGCGTGCCCGGCCTGAGGCGCAGCGTTCGCAGATGTGGATGGACCGCTGGAGCCGCGCCATTGCGCGCAGCCTCGCCCTGCTTGAAGATGAAGTTGTGTCGCTGGACGGGCCGGTCGATCTGGGCAGCATCGCCGTCGGCGCCGCGCTCGGCTATCTCGATTTCCGCCATGGCCATCTCGCCTGGCAGGAAAGCCACGCAGAACTGGCCGGCTGGTGGCGCGATTTCGCGAAGCGTCCCTCCTTCGTCGAAACCGCGCCCCCGGCCTAGAAAGCCCGGAGGATCAGCGCCAGGGTTCGACGAGAATCTTCGCGTGCTTCTCCGGATTGCCGAGTTCGGTGAAGGCTTCCTTCACGCCCTCGACGCCCACCTTGCCCGTCACCAGCGGCGAGCCGTCGATCTTGCCCTCGGCCAGATGGTGAAGCGTCAGCGCGAATTCCTCCGGCGTGTAGCCGAGCACGAACTGCACGTTCAGTTCCTTGTTGATCCCGAAGAACGGTTCGAACCGGTCCTGCTCCATGCAGACGCCGACAACGACGATGCGCGCATTCTTCGGCGCGCCTTCGAAGATCTGCTGGATCACGCCAGGTACGCCCACGCATTCGAAGATGACGCCCGGCCGCATCTTGGGCCCCATGCCGAGCAGCGTCATGATATTCTCGGGATCGTAGCCCTCCGGCGTCGCCTCCTTGGTCCAGCGCGCATAAGGCGCCTCGGCTTTCGGGTCGAGCACGATGTCGGCACCCATCTGTTCGGCGAGCTTGCGCCGCGCGGGGCTGAAATCGGCCGCGATGATCGGATGCACACCCTTGATCTTGAGCCCCGCAATGACGGCGAGGCCGACCGGTCCGCAGCCGATCACGAGCGGAATGTCGTCCTTCGTGAGGTTGGCTTTCTCGACCGCATGCCAGCCGACCGCCATCGGTTCCGTCAGCGCCGCCTGTTCAGTCGGCAGCCCGTTCGGCACTTCGAGCAGCATCATCTCGTTCAGCACCATCTGCTCGGCGAACCCGCCCGGCATGTTGTTCGAATAGCCGACCGGATCGACCTTCGCCTTCTCGCCATTCATCGTGATCGCGAGAGGCATGGAACAGACGCGCGTGCCGGGCTTCAGCTTCTTCTCGGTAGCGGGCCCGTGATCCAGGATTTCCGCGCAGAATTCATGCCCGAACACGATGTCCTTCTTCGTGTCCATGCCGAAGCTCGAACCGGAGCGCTTCGCCTGTTCCACCATCTTGTCGGCATGATGGAAGGCGTGCAGGTCCGAACCGCAAATGCCGCAGGCGAGTGTCTTCACCAGCACCTGCCCTGCCTGGGGCTGGGGTTCGGGCATCTCGTCGGCGACGAGATCGCCGTTGCGGAAAATGGCTGCGCGCATGGGGAAGACCTCCGGCTTGTTCTGTTTGGCCGGTATGCAAGCAGGCGCGGTCTTCCCGCGCAAGCAAATAAATAGACTTGGGTCTATTTATCCTTTCCGGCGCCCCGTCGCGCCGCCCGGGCATTCCCCAGAACGATCAGAAAGATCGGAAAGGCGAGAAGGAGCGTCACCGCATTGGCGCCGATAAGCGCCATATCGCGCTGATGAATGCCGTGCAGCAGCCAGAAAAAGATGCCGACCGTCAGGCAGGCATACATGGCGAGCGAAAGGCCCGCCGTATCCCTCGTCCTGATGGTCTTCAGCGCCTGGGGCAGAAAGGCGAATGTGGTGAGGAAGGCGGCGACATAACCGATGAGGCTCATGTGAGAACCGGAAAAGGAAAACGGACGCCGCGCATATGACGCCCGCCCCGGCCGGAAGACAAGCCCCTCTTTAAGTGGCCTAGTCCGCCGCCGCCCAACCCTGCAAAACCGCCGCCTCGTGGCGCAGGCGCTCCGGCGAACCCAGCAACTGACGGTCGAGACCGATCCGCTTGAACCAGTAGTGAAGGCCGAGAAGGTCGGTGAAGCCCATGCCGCCATGGACTTCGGTCGCCGTCCGCGCGACGAACCGGCCCATCTCCGCCGTATGCGCCTTGGCATGCGCGGCCATCAGGCCCGCTTCCTCCGGCATCGCATCGAAAGCATGCGCCGCATACCAGATGAGCGAACGGCAGGGCTCGAGTTCCGCCGCCATTTCGGCACACATATGCTTCACGGCCTGGAAGGAACCGATGACGCGATTGAACTGCTTGCGCTCGCCCGCATAAGCCACCGCCTTTTCGATCATCATCCATCCGGCGCCGAGCGTATCCGCGGCAAGCATCACCCGGCCCGCATCGACCATGCGCCGAAGCGTGGCCGCGGCGTCTCCGGAAGAAAGCGCTTCCGCCTCCACATTGTCGAACTGAAGCTCGGTGAGGCCGCGCGTCAGGTCGATGGAAGTGAGTTGAATTCTTGTCAGCCCCTTCGCATCGGCGCTGACCAGGTGAAGCGCGCCCGCCTTGTCGGCAACGACGATGATGTCGGCGTTTTCCGCCTCCAGCGCGAAAAGCGACTTGCCGTTGAGCTTGCCGCCGGAGGCCGTCACGCCCGCGCCCTCGCGCGCGCCCGACGCCGCCTCGGCAATGGCGACACCCGCCTTCGCCTCGCCGCTGGCGAGTTTCGGCAGCCAGGTTTTCTGTTGCGCTTCCGAACCCGCGCCCGCGATCGCGAGCGGCGCCATTACGGCCGTCGCGATGAAACCCGCCGGCGCGACGTGACGCCCGAGCATCTCGGCGACAAGCGCCGCATCGAGCAGGGCCATGCCCATGCCGCCATGGCGCTCCGGCACCATCATGCCGAAAACGCCGAGATCGGCGAGCGCCTGCGCGATATCGGCGGCTTCCGTCTCGCCCTTCTCCGCGGCCGCGCGCACGCGCTCCAGCGGCGATACTTTCTCAAGCGTGCCGCGCACGCTTTCCTGGAGCAGTTTCTGGTCTTCCGACAGTCCGAATTCCATGTTCCCGCTCCTTATGCTTTCGCAGGCTTCGGTTCGCGCGGCATCCCGAGGCCGCGTTCCGAGATGATGTTCTTCTGAATTTGCGCCGTGCCGCCGCCGATGATGAGACCGAGGTCGAACATGTAGCGATGCTGCCAGCTTCCATGCGCCCTGAGATGCGGGCTGTTGCCGTAGAGCACGCCGATCTCCCCCAGCGCATCGATGGCGAGCGCGGCGAGCTGGTGATTGAGCTCGCAGCCCTGCAGCTTCACGATGAGCCGCGCAATGCCCGGATCTTCCTTCTTCGAGGCGGCGGTGAGCAGGCGAAGCCCATGGAACTGCATCGCGAAGACGCGCGCCTGCAATTGCATCAGCCGGTCGCGATAGACCGGGTGGTCGATGAGCCTCATCCCGTCCACCGTCTCCTCATGCATGAGGTCCACGATTTCCTTGAGCCGCGTTCCCGCCTGGTTCGGATCGCCCAGCATGCCGCGCTCATGCTTCAGCGTGGCGTTCGCGACATACCAGCCCTGCCCGCGCCCGGCGACGATGTCCTTCTGCGGCACGCGTACATCGGTGAAGAAGACTTCGTTGAACTCGGCATGGCCGGTCATGGTCTTGAGCGGCCGCACCTCGATGCCCGGCGTCTTCATCGAGAAGATGAGATAGGAGATGCCTTCATGCTTCTTCGCGTCCGGTTCCGTCCGCACAAGGCAGAAGATCATGTCGGCGGCATGGGCGGTCGACGTCCAGATCTTCTGTCCATTGATGATGAAGTCGTCGCCGTCTTCCGTGGCCTTGGTCTGGAGCGAAGCGAGATCCGAGCCGGAGCCCGGCTCCGAATAGCCCTGACACCAGACCACCTCGCCTTTCAGCGTCGGCTCGATCCACTTCTTCTTCTGCTCTTCCGTGCCGAGTTCGAGAAGCGTCGGAACGAGCATGGAGATGCCCTGGTTCGCGAGCCCCATCGGCAGTTTCGCGAGCGTGAATTCTTCCGCGATGATGCGCGACTTCAGGATGTCGGGTTCGGTGCCATAGCCGCCATATTCCTTCGGAATCGTCCGCGCGGCATACCCATGCTCGATCAGCAGCTTCTGCCAGGCGATCGATTCCTCCGAAGGCCGCGATACGCCGAAGCGTTTCGGCGCCTTGTCTCCATGCTTCTGAATGAAGCCGCGCACTTCGGCGCGGAAAGCCTCGTATTCGGGCCCGTAAGCGAGATCCATCCTGCCGTCTCCCGTCGGCGCGGCTTCACGGGCCGCACACTGTTCTGGATTGTCTGGCCGGAAGTTTAGCGTCCCTAACGATTTCGTAAAGCAGTGCCGCGCGGCCGGTGAAAGCGCCGCATCGACCTTGCGTCAAATCGCAGGACGCAGGTCAGGCGGCGCTGCCTCCCGCCCCGCGGGCCGCTCCGCCCGGCGCAATCCGCCCGCTGGCGAGTTGCGCAGAAAGACTTCGAACTCCGCCGCCGGCATGGGACGGCCGGCGAAATAGCCCTGCACCTCGTCGCAGCCAAGCGCCTGCAGCCGCTCATACTGATCGGCCGTCTCGACGCCTTCGGCGACGACCTTCACGCCCAGCGCATGCGCAAGATCGATGATGACCTTTGGGATCACATCCCCGTCCCGCCGGTCGGCCACGTCGTGAACGAAGCTGCGGTCGATTTTCAACCGCTTCACCGGGAAACGCTTGAGATAGGCCAGCGAAGAATACCCCGTCCCGAAATCGTCGATGCCGATGCCGATGCCGAGACTCCGGAGACGGCGCAGCGTTCCGATCACCACGTCGACATCCTGCATCACCATGCTTTCGGTGACTTCGAGTTCGAGATATTTCGGCGACAAACCGTGCCGGATGAGCGTATTCGCGATCGTGTCGGTGAGATCCGTGCGCCTGAGATCGATGGCCGAGACGTTCACGGCAACGCCGATTTTCGGCAATCCCTGATCCTGCCACTCGCGGTTCTGGCGGCAGGCTTCGTCGAGCACCCATTTGGTCAGCGGCACGACAAGTCCGCTGCGCTCGGCGACCGGAATGAAAAGCGACGGCGGCACGAAACCGCGCTCCTCATGCCGCCAGCGGATCAGGGCCTCTGCGCCGACAACCCGTCCGGTCGCGATGTCGACCTTCGGCTGATAGAAGAGCATGAGCTGGTTTTTGGCCAGCGCCGTGCGCAGGTCGCGCTCGATCGTGTTTCTTTCGATCGCGCGCAGATGCAGTTCGTGCCGGTAGAGCACGCAGGCCCCCGCCCCCTCCTGCTTCGCGCGCGAAAGCGCGAGGTCGGCATTCTTGATCAGCACGTCGGCGTCGCGCCCATCCTGCGGATAGAGCGTAAGGCCCACACAGGCCGCCTGCTGCAGTTCCTGGGCGCCGAGGCGGAAAGGCGCGCCCACCGCCCGCACGAGACGGCCGGCGAGCTGAAGCGCGTCGTCCGCGTTCTTGATGTCCGGCATGATGACGCCGAACTCGTCGCCGCCGATCCGCGCCACGGTATCGCCCTCGCGCGCACAGCCGCGCAGAATCTCGGCCGTGCGCTGCAGCAGCCGGTCGCCCGCATCGTGACCGAGCGTGTCGTTCACATCCTTGAAATTGTCGAGATTGAGGATCATCACCCCGACATTGCGCCCCTCTTCGCGCTCGCATGCCGCGATATCTTGCATGAGCCGCGACTTGAAATGCGAACGATTGCCGAGCCCCGTCAGCCCGTCCGTCGCGGCAAGCGTTATGAGCTGCGCTTCTCCTTCGCTCCGCGCCCGGAAGGACGCCGAAAGCACGCGCGCAACCGCGCCAATCTCGTCGTCCGGTCCCGCCGCTTCCGCCTTGCCCTTGCCGCCGCTCTCGGCGAAATGCCTGAGCGCCTCGATGGGGGCGACGACGATGCGGTGAAGCAGCAGCGAAATGGAAAGGATCGCGAGGATCGCCGTGATGACGAGCCACATCATCAGGTTCCACGCATCGGCAATATTGAGCGAGGCAAGCTGGTCCACATCGACACGGACCAGCACCGTCGCGCTTTCTCCCATGCGCGGGAAGTCGATCGCGAAGGCGTAGTCGCCCGGATATCTGCCATAGCCGCCGAGGCGCTTCTGCTGTGCGATGGCCACCGGCACATTCTTCTTCAGGGGCACATCGATGTTGAGCGCCTTCCCTTTCCATGAAGGAAGCGAGGAGATCGCCACGAGACCGTCGGGTCCCGTCACCGCCGCGCCCTTGAGGCCAGGCGCGCCCGCAACCGCGTCGATCACCGGTTCGAGATCTGTCAGCGTCTCCGCGTTGCGCGCGGCATAGATGATGGCATCGCCCACGCCCGCCGCGCGCGACCATGCCTGAAGATCGAGGCTCGTGCGGAAATCGTAGATCGTGTAGATGCCGGCAAGCGCGACGAGCACTGCGCCGATCAGCGTGAGCAGGCTGACGACCTTGGCGCGCAGCGAAAGAAAACGGTTCGAAACCGCCTCGCGGAGCGAAGCGGCGAGGGCGCGCAAGCGGGCAAGCGGCACCGATGCGCCGGCCGCGCTCTCCCTTTCGCCTGGTTCCATCTCGGTCACGTCTTCTCTTCCGCGTCTGCGAGACCCGGCCGCGGCCAGCCTCGGCTGAACTCGGCCTTTTATAGAGAGAAGAGCCCTAAGATTGGGTTACACGGGCGGAAGCGCGGCGCCTGTTTTGTCCCGAAACGGAACAATGGTGACGGGGCTCGCGGGCGCGGCGGGCCGCTCGGCGAGCCTCAGCCCCTTTCGCCAGAGCTTGAAGGCCTCGACATGAATGCCCGCGATCACCTTCAGCGTCATCAGCGGATGGCGCAGCAGGGCGCGCAAAAGCGCCCCATCGCTGAAGGGCGCGGCCTCCCCGGCGAATGAAGCGGTAAGCAGCGCGCCATCGCCGTCGCTTTCGCGGATCGTCATCGCGAAGCGCGCGCCGGGGCGGACGAGCTTGAAGTGATAGCGGCCCGCAACCTCCATGAAGGGCGAGACATAGAATGCCTTGTCGCATTCCTGGGAGACCGTGTCCGCCTCCCCGTCCGCGACCTGGATCAGATAACTGTGCCGGTCGCCGAACGTGTTGTTCACCTCATAGAGGACGGCCGCGAGAGAGCCGTCCATGCGATGGCAAAAATAGACGGAGAGCGGATTGAACGCATAGCCGAAAATGCGCGGGAAGCTGAGCACGGCGATGCGCCCGCCCGCCTCGATGCCCGCCCGCGTGAGTTGCGCCTCCACCCATTGCCGGATCGGTCTGCCCGATCCGTCGCCATGGTCGCGGTCGTTAAAACTCACCGCCGCGAACCGGTTATATCCGAAGAGACGCGAGCGTCGTTCGAGCTCCGGCAGCTCGTCGAGATCGATCAGCATGTAGAAGACGCGGTAGGAAAGCTCATGCGCGCGCGGACGCAGGCGCTTGTGATAGACGCTCCCCTCGTAAAGCCGCGACCGCGTTTCCCGGTTCACGCAACCTCCTTCACCGGCTGACGGAGATGAATGCGTCCCGAGGCATTTTCCACCGCCCAGGGGCGCATCGCGCCGCCCAGTTCCTCGGCCACCGCAAGCCCCGCCTGCAAGCCGTCCTCGTGGAACCCGGAGCCGAAATAGGCGCCGCAGAACCATGTCCGGCGCGCACCCTGCAACTGCCAAAGCCGGCGTTGCGCGGCAAAGGCGCCCGCATCGAAGATCGGGTGATCGTAGTCGATCCGCGTCACCACTGTCTCGGGTGCGGGCTCATGCGACGGATTGAGCGTCACGAAGAGCTGCCGTTCTGTCGGCAGGTTCTGCAGCCGGTTCATCCAGTAGCTCACGCAGACCGGGCTTCCCGCGCCGCCGCCCATATAGTTCCAGCTCGCCCAGACGCGCTTCTCGCGCGGCATGAAGCTTTCGTCGGAATGAAGCCATGCGACATTGCGCTGATAGGGCATCGCGCCCAGAAGCCGCCGTTCCGCCTCGCTCGTATCGCCAAGCATCGCCAGCGCCTCGTCGCTGTGAGACGCGATGACGATGTGGTCGTATCTCTCGCTCACGCCGCGCGTGTCGGTCACGGTAACGCCTGCCGCGTCGCGCATGACCCGGGCAACGCCCGCGCCCTGCCGGATACGTCCCTTGAGCGGCGCGGAAAGCTTCTTCACATATTCGCGCGAGCCGCCCGTCACCGTCCGCCAGACCGGGCGCCCCTTGAGGCGCATCAGCCCGTGATTGTCGAAGAAGCGCAGAAAGGCCAGCGCCGGAAACTGCTCGACGCGCTCGACCGGCAGCGACCAGATCGCCGCGCACATCGGCAGCAGGTGATCCTCGCGCAGGCTCGTCGAATAGCCCTGCTCCCGCAGGAACTCGCCGAGCGGTTTCTCGTCGAGCCCTTCCGCGAACATGAGCGAAGGCGCCGCGCGATAGAGTTTCAGTATGTCGCCGATCATCCGCCACATGCGCAGGGAGACGATGTTGCGCCGGTCGGCGAAGAGCCCATTGAGCCCCGCGCCCGAATATTCGAAGCGGTGCTTGCCCCCCGTCTCGAGCGAGGCGGCAAAGGACATGTTGCTCGCCTGCGTCTCGACGCCGAGATGCTCGAACAGGGCCGTGAGGTTCGGATAGTTCGCCTCGTTATAGACGATGAACCCCGTGTCGACCGGCACATCGCCTTCGGGGCAGGGCGCAACCACGGTGTTGGAATGGCCGCCCGTCCTGTCCTCCTTTTCGTAAACCGTCACATCGTGGCGCGAAGACAGGAGCCAGGCCGCGGAGAGGCCCGAAATCCCGGTTCCCGCAACGGCGATCCTGAGCCTCTGGCCGGGGCGCCGCCCGGAATTCTCGGCGGCGCGGTCGTCGAAGGGAACCATGAAACAAACCTCTGGGAATGAACGTGTAACGCCTTGCTTACGCGGCGTCCCGCGCGGCGGATCACCGCGCCCTTCCGGGGCTCGCTTCGCTTTCGCCGGGCCGCGAATTTCCCTAGACTCTCCATAGAGGCCAAATTGCGAGTGATCCGCACCGGCGCGCGGGCCGTACCATCCACATGCCGATGGAACGCGCGCTCGAGATCAGACCGGCCCGGAACGGCCGCCAGACATGGCGGCCGCATTTGAGGAAGCTAGGCCTGATGGATCGGGACGAATCGTCGGCGGATACACCGGAGGAAATGGCGGCCCTCATCGTCGCCATCGCCCGCAATGCCGATCGCACGGCCTTTGCCCGCCTGTTCGGCTATTATGCGCCGCGCCTCAAGTCCTATTTGAGGCGCATGCGGGTCGAGGAGCGAATGGCCGAGGATCTCGCCCAGGAGGTGATGCTCACCGTCTGGCGCAAGGCCGCCCTCTTCGATCCCGGCAAGGCATCCGCCGGTACATGGATATTCACCATCGCGCGCAACCGTTTCATCGATACGGTGCGCCGCGAGCGCCGGCCCGACTTCGATCCGTCGGACCCGATGCTGCAGCCGGAGGAAGCGCGTCCCGCCGATGAGGAAATGGCGGGCGCCCAGATCGGCGAACGCGTGCGCGAAGCCTTGCGGGACCTGCCGCCCGATCAGGCGGAGGTCGTCGAGCTCTCCTTTCTGGAAGGGCTCCCGCACTCCGCCATATCGGAAAGGCTCGGCATTCCGCTCGGCACGGTGAAATCGCGGTTGAGGCTTGCTTTCGCCCGTTTGAGGACGGCGCTGGAGGATTTGAAATGAGCGCGCCCCGGAAGCGCAATGGCACGGAGCATATGACGGAGCGGATGAAAGTGTCGCATCCCATTGGCGATGAATGGCTGATGGCCTATGCCGCTGGCTCGCTGAGCGAGGGCCAGTCGATTCTCGTCGCCTCTCACCTGAGCTATCTGGATGATGCCGGTGAGCGCCTCGCCGCGGCCGAGGCCGCTGGCGGCGCGATGGTCGAAACGATTCTGCCCGATGCGATGTCGCCCGATGCGCTCGCGCGGACGCTCGCCATGCTCGATGCCCCCGAAGCATCCGGCGATGCCGGCGCCGAAAAGGAAGCATTGACCTCCGCGGTTTCCGGCGCGCGTGAAGCCGCATCCGGCGGCGATCCGCTGCCGCCGCCTCTTCGCGCCTGGCTCGGCAGGAATGTCGACGAATTGCGATGGACGCCCATCGGCCCCGGCATGAAGAAGGTCAACCTCTGGCGCGGCGGTCCGAACGACCAGCGCCTGTGGATGCTGCGCGCCAAGGCCGGCATCGACATTCCGATGCACGGCCATAGCGGCACCGAACTCGTGCTCGTGTTGAAGGGAAGCCTCGAAGACCCGCATGGCGTCTTCCGGGCGGGCGATCTCGAGGAGTGTGACGGCAGCGTTGTCCATGCGCTGCGGACCGGCGAAGGCGAGGAGTGCATCTGCCTCGCCCTCACCGAGGGCCCCACGCGCTTCAAGGGCTGGATCGCAAGGCTTCTCCAGCCCTTCACCGGTCTTTGACGGTCTAGAAGCGCGCCGTCACGACGAAGCGCACATTTCGCCCCGGCTCCAGTACATTCGCCTTCTTGAAGGAGGAATGGTTGCGGATATCCGCATCGAGCAGATTCTCGCCGACAAGCGCGAGTTCCACCTTCTGCCCGCCCACCATGCTTGCAGGCAGCAGGTAGCGGATCTCGCCCTTGAGATCGGTATAGCTTCCCGTCTCGGTCTCGTTCGCGCTGATCCGGTCCTGCTCGAAGGCGTGCAGGAATCCGAACCGGGCCGAGACCTCCTCTCCCGCATAGAAGACGCCCGCGCCCGCTCGCATCGGTGGAATGCGCGGTACGTTGCCGCCCCCGGGAACAGAATTGTCGAGTTCCGCACGCACCACGTCGAACTGGCCGGTTATGCCAGCCCGCGCCGTGCCCCAGCGCATCAGCGTCACGCTGCCCTTCGTCTCGAAGCCGCGGAAGGTTGCATCCTGCTGCGTGAAGCGGACCTGGTCGAGTTCGATGCCCGCCCCGTGCGGTGTGCAGGTGTCGAAGCTGTCGTCGCAGATTTCGCCCGTCAGCCGCTTGTAGATGAAATCGCTGAACGAGGTATGGAAGACGGCCGCTTCGAAGGAATAGTCGTCGCCTTCGCGGCGCGCGTTGAGTTCGAAGCTCAGCGCCTTCTCCTTGTCGAGCGTCGGATCGCCGATCTCGAATGTCTCCGTCGCCTCATGCGGGCCCTTGGAGAAGAGCTCCGCCGCATCCGGCGCACGCTCCACATGCTGCGCCGTCAGGCCGAATACCCAGTCTTCCACCGGCGTGAAGACCAGTCCTGCCGAAAGGCTCACCGGCGTGAAGCTCCGCGACACGGCATAATCCGTCGGCGCCAGCGGCACGGATTCGTCGAGCGCCCGGCCCGACACATCCACATGTTCGACACGGCCCGCCATCTGTAGCTTCAGCACGTCGCCCGCAAGCGGCATTTCCTCGAAAAGGAAGCCCGCGATGGATTCCGTCTCGTTCGGCGCGAGCAGTTCCCCGCCCTCGCCCGACGCCACGAGTTCGCGCCGGTGCGCCTGCACGCCGAAGGCACCCGTGAAGGGGCCGACGGCACCATGCAGGAATTCCGCACGGCCTTCCCATTCTTCGCTGTCGAAGCGCGAACCGACGATCCCCGCCGCATCGACTTCGCCATGACTGTAATCGCTGTAACCGCCCGCGAGCTTGAGCCCGGTGATGAAGCCGCTGGTGAAATCGAGTTCGCTGCCGAGCTGCACCTTCGTCTGGTGCATGTCTATGTGAACCGGGTTCAGCGGATTGCCGGGATCGGGAATGCCGTATTTGCTGTCGTAATAGCTGATCGAACCGCCCGCATAGCCGTCATACTCGCCATTGCCGAGAATGACCGATGCGCCGCCCGCGATGCCGGAGGTTTCCGTCCAGGTCTCGCTCTGGCGGTCCGGCGTTCCGGGTACGCGGTAGTTGTCGGTATTCCGCGCGAAGCTGTCGATATGAAAGACGACATTGCCGGCCGCCGCATCCGCCTGGCCATGCGCCTGCACGCCATCGCTCACGCTGTCGTAGCTCGCACCCGCTTCGGCGCTGAAGCCCCCGGCCGGAATGGCCTTCGGGATCCGGTTGTTGATGACGTTGACGACGCCACCGATGGCCTCGCTGCCATAGCGAAGCGTCGCCGGTCCCCGCACCACTTCCACACGCTCCGCCACCAGCGGATCGATGGGCACGCCGTGATCTTCGCTGACCGCGGATACATCCGCCGCGCCGATGCCGTTTTCCTGCATGCGCACGCGCGTATTGTCGAGACCGCGGATGATGGGACGGCTCGCGCCCGCCGCGAAGGAACTCTGCGAAATGCCCGGCAGGTCGCCGAGCAGACCGCCCAGCGTCGTCGCCGGCGAGGAAAGAATCTCGTCCCGCGTCACGATATCGACCGGCGCCGCCAGTTCGTCGATGGGGGAAGCGATGGGCGACGCCGTCACGATGAGCGGCTTGAGCGGCACGGCCGCGGTTGTCTCGACGGCCTCGTCCGCACCTTCCTGCGCCATGGCGGGTGCGGCGGCAAGCGCAAGCGCCGACACGGCCGAAAGCAGTGCGGCGCGAAGATGAACCCGGTTTCGCATGAATTGCCCCCTGAGCGTGAATGTTACGTTATAACATTATTCTCATGACAGAGCGGGCCGCGCCGGTCAAGCCCGCCCGGTTCCACGCCCGGTCCTCATCGGGCACCGGACTGCGGCGGCAAGCCCTCTTTCCGCCCCTCCCGTGCAGGTCTAGGCTTTGCGGGTTTCCCTCAGTCAGGAGGCGGCGGAGCCGATGCCTTCAGCGAAGAAATCCACCGGAAAGTCAGCGCCGCCGGATCTCCCGGAGGACCTTTCGCACAAGGAATACAAGGACGAGCTCTACCGGCTTCAGGTCGAGCTGGTGAAGCTCCAGCGCGACATCATCGCGGAAAACAGGAAACTTCTCGTCCTCCTCGAAGGGCGCGATGCCGCGGGCAAGGACGGCGTCGTGAAGCGTATCGTCCAGCATCTCTCCCCGCGCGAGACGCGCGTGGTCGCCCTCGGCAAGCCTTCGGACAGGCAGGAAACGGAGTGGTATTTCCAGCGCTACGCGCCGCACCTCCCCGCCGCGCAGGAACTCGTGATCTTCAACCGCTCCTGGTACAACCGCGCGGGCGTCGAGCGCGTCATGGGTTTTTGCACGGACGAGCAATATGAACGCTTCATGGTTTCCGTGCCCCAGTTCGAGGACATGCTGGTCGGCTCCGGCATCGTGCTGATGAAATATTATCTCGACATTTCGAAATCGGAGCAGAAGAAGCGGCTCGACGACCGCCGCAAGGATCCGCTCAAGCAGTGGAAGATTTCGCCCATCGACAATGCCGCCCAGAAGCACTGGAAGGATTACAGCCTCGCCCGCGACGCCATGCTCGCCCGCACGCATACGCAGGTCGCGCCCTGGTTTGTCGTCCGCGCGAACAGCAAGCGTCACGCCCGCCTCAACATCATCCGCGACCTGCTCTGCCGCATCGACTATCGTGGCAAGCCGGATGACGGTATTCATCCCGATCCACGCATCCTCATGCGTTTCGAGCCCGCGCTTCTCGAAACGGGCATACTCGCGAAGTGATATCCCGGACGGCCGCAATGGAAGAACAGACAATCCCACCGCTTCTCGCCACCCTGCCGGATGCGCTTCTCTCTCCGGAGCGGCTGCTCGTGCTGTTAGGCCTCAGCTTCTTTCTGGGTCTCGCTTTCGAGGAATATTTCGGTCCCCGCCGCCTCAAGGCGCCGGGCGGCGTGCGCACCTTCCCGCTTCTCGCCCTCGGCGGCGCGCTTCTCTATGCGCTGATGCCGGACCCGGCGCTGCTCTTTCTCGGCGGCCTTTTCGTTCTCGGTGCATGGCTCGCCATCTGGTACCGCTACCGCCTGCAGATTCAGCTCGCCGAGCCGCGCATCGAGCATGAGCCGGGCGTCCGCCTCGATGGCGGCATCATGGCGCTGGTCGGAAATCTCATCGCCTATCTTCTCGGGCCGGTGACCTTGACGCAGCCGCTCTGGGTGCCCGTCGCCATCGCCGTTGCCGCCGTCCTTCTCACCGGCGCGCGCGAACGGCTTCACGCCTTTGCCGAAACCGTCGGCGGCACGGAGCTCGCCACGCTCGCGAAATTCCTGATCATCATCGGCATCGTGCTGCCCCTCGTGCCGGACAAACCGGTGACGGATATTACCCCCATAACGCCGTATCAGGTCTGGCTCGCCGTCGTCGTCGTGAGCACGCTCTCCTATGCGAGCTATCTCGTGCAGCGCTTCCTTGCGCCGCGCCACGGCCTTCTCTATTCGGCGGCACTCGGCGGCCTCTATTCCTCGACCGCGACCACCGTCGTTCTCTCCCGCCGCGCCCGCGCATCGGGCGGCGCGCCGATTCTCGATGCCGCGCTCGTCCTTTCCACCAGCGTCATGTTCCTGCGCATCCTCATCGTCGTGGCGATCTTCAATCTCGATCTCGCGAAGGTGCTCGCCCCTTCGCTTCTCGCCCTTCTCGTGGGCGGTCTCGTCATCGCGGCGGCGCTCTACTGGCGCGGCAATGACGCGAGGCCGCAGGGCGCCGGCGATGTGCTGCCACCCTCCAATCCGCTCGAAATCCAGACCGCGCTCGTCTTCGCCCTCCTCTTCATCACGCTCTCTCTCGCCGTTGGCTGGGCGCGCACGGAGTTCGGCGAGGAAAGCCTCTTCGTGCTCGCCGCGCTTGCGGGCATCACCGATGTCGACCCGCTGGTCCTTTCCATCGCGCAGGAAGCGCATGGCGCATCGCCGCTCGCGATGGGCGCTGCGGCCATTCTCATCGCCGCCGCATCCAACAACCTGCTCAAGGGCGCCTATACGCTCTCCTTCGCCGGGCGCGCGGCAGGCGGCGTTCCCGCTCTCGCCCTTCTCGGCCTCGCCCTTGGCGGCATCGGCGCCGTCTTCGTCACGCTCGGCCTCGCATGAACTATCGCCACGCCTATCACGCCGGCAATTTCGCCGATGTGATGAAGCACGCCATCCTCACCCTCGTGATCGAGCACCTGAAGAAGAAGGAAAAGCCCTTCTTCCTGCTCGACACTCATGCAGGCACCGGCATGACCGAGCTCGAAGGGGAGGAGGCTCAGAAGACCGGCGAATACCGTCAGGGCATCGCCCGTCTTCTCGCGGCGGAAAACCCTCATCCCGCGCTCGGGCCCTATCTCGCCGCGATCCGCGCGCTGGGTAATGATCCGCTGTCCCGCTATCCCGGTTCCCCCGCGCTCATGGCGCATCTGGCGCGGACGGAGGACCGCCTCGCCTTCTGCGAACTCCACCCGGAAGACGCGCAGGCCCTCCGCTCGAATTTCCGCCGCGATGCGCGCGTGAAGACCCATGAGATGGACGGCTACACCGCCCTGAAGGCCATGCTCCCGCCGAAGGAGAAGCGCGGCTGCGTGCTGATCGATCCGCCCTTCGAGGACCGCGCGGAGTTCGACGCCCTTTTCCGCGCGCTCATGGAGGCCCATCGCCGCTTCGCCACCGGCACCTTCCTTCTCTGGTATCCGGTGAAGGACCCCTCCGTCTCCGGCGCCTTTCTGGAGCGCCTCGCGAGCGACGGCCCGCCAAGAACGCTCGCTCTCGAACTTCATGTGATGGCGGCGGACCCCGCCCGCATGACGGGCTCCGGCATGATCGTGGTGAACCCGCCCTTCGCCCTCACGGAGGAGGGCCCGGACGGCCGCTCCCGCATCCGCTCCCTTCTCGGCTGGCTCGCGGCAACGCTCGCGCAAGGCCCCGGCGCCCGCGCGCGCGAGGAATGGCTGCAAGCCTGAGCCGTTCGCAAACGAACAGCCTCCCCTGACATTTTCACGACAAGGAAACTGACCGGAACCGCGTTTTGGGTCTATAAAGGCGCCGGTGCCGCTGACAAACAGTCAGAAACTTCAAGGCGGCGCCCGGAAACGCTTTGATGGATCAGTCGCTTACCGAGGAAGAACGCGCGCGCCGCCTGGCAGACGCCGAGGCCGCCTATGAGGCGGAGGTGGAGGGCAATCTCCGCCGCAACTATGTCGCGAACCTCGCTCACGGCCTTCTCGGACAGACGGGCTTCCGCCTCGTCAACGCGCCGACCTTCGTCCCGGCCTATATCTATCTTCTCTCCGGTTCCGAATTCGCGGTCGGCCTCGCGCTCGCCGCGCAATGGTTCGGCGCTTCCGCCTCCTCGATCTTCGGCGCGACGCTGATCGAACACAGGAAGCGCGTCCTCCCCATGGGCCTTCTCATCGGCTGGGGCATGCGCGCGGGCGTGCTCGGCCTCGCCCTTGGCGGCTTCTTCCTGCCGGACAATCTCGCGCTCATCACGGCGATGGGCTTTCTCTGCCTCTTCGGCCTTTTCAACGGCATGCAGGCGGTGATCTTCAACACGCTGATGGCCAAGGTGATCCCGCTGCGGCTGCGCGGCCGCCTCACAGGCTTCCGCAATTTCTCCGCCGGCCTCACCGCCGCAGGCGTCTCCTATCTCGGCGGCAAATATTTCGTGGAAGGCCAGGCGCTCGGCAATGGCTATGCGACGACCTTCCTCGCCGCCTTCGTGCTCACCTCCATCGGCCTCTCGCTGCTCATGCTGGTGCGCGAGCCCGAGCCGCCGACGATCCGCGCGCGCGGCAGCCTTGGCGGCCGCCTTCGCGAAATCCCTTCCATGCTCCGCGCCGATCCCGCGCTCACGCTTTTCTATGTCGCGGCCGCGCTTGCCGCCCTCGGCACCATGGCCGTCCCCTTCTACATTCTCTTCGCGGGCGAGCGCATCGGCTTGTCCGGCACCAATCTCGGCATCCTGTCGACGGCCTTCCTCCTCGCGCAGACCTGCGCCAATCTCGGCTGGGGCACGCTCGCCGACAAGATCGGCAACCGCATCGTCTTCATCTCGTCGGTCGGCCTCTGGGCGGTCTCGACGCTTGCGCTTCTCTTCACGAACGATCTATGGGGCCTCGCCCTCGTCTTCGCCGGTCTCGGCGCGGGCCAGGGCGGCTTCATGAATTCCAACCAGAACATCATCGTGGAGTTCGGCGCCCGCGACGACCTGCCCATGCGCATCGCCGTCCTGAACACGGCCACTTCGCTCATGCAGGCGCTCGGGCCCATTCTCGGCGGCCTCATCGCGCATGGCGCGTCCTTCACCGCGCTTTTCGGCCTGTCGATCGCGGTGCTTGCGGGCGCCGTCGTGACGATGTTCTTCGTCGACGAGCCGCGCAAGCGCCGGATCGGGCGATAGCGGTCAGGCGGCCACCGGCCACTTGCTCATGATCGTCGCCGCGTCGAAATAGTCCCGCCACAGCGCGATCTTGCCGTCCCTGACCTCGAAGACGCCGGTGACGGGGAGCTCCACCCAGCCATTTTCGAGAAGATGCCGGTCGAGCCTTTCGAGGATCACCGTCCCGCCATCGGCGAGCTCGCGCAGCACCTTGTATTCATTCGTGATGGTCGGACCGAAGAAGGGTTCGAGCACGGCGCGAATGCCCTCGGGTCCCTCGGCCTTGCCGATCGGCACATTGTCGTATTCGACATCGGACGTCACGAGCTTGAGCCCCTCATCATAGTCCTTGCGCATCATCGTATCGAGAAAGGCCTTCACCGTTTCGACGGGTTTCATTGCGGGGGCCCTCCTCAAGCCGTCTGTTTCGCGCGCGACTTCACTTCCCGCGCGACGAGATAGAAGAGCGGCCCGAAGGCGCCGGCGGCAAGCGTCAGCACGACGAAGGGCCAGGGGTTCACGCCGCTCGTCTTCGCGTCGTTGAGCATCCAGAGAATGGCAAGCACGCAGACGATGACGAGATCGACGAGAACCTGCGTTCCCGCCCAGCTTTCAAGCGGACCCAGAAAGATGCCGAGATAGCCGGCATCCATCAGCGCCTGGGCGCTGAGCGCCCCGAAGGCAAGGATGACGGCGATGAGTGCGATGAGACGTCCGGACATGAAAAACCTCCCGATGGTGTTGCGTCCATGGGGAGGATTTTTGGCCTTGCCGGTCAGCGCAGCAATTACCTGCGAGGTAGGGGAAAGCCTCTCACCCTCACCCCAACCTGTCATGCCCGGGCTCGACCCGGGCATCCAGTAGCCGCCGTCAGGCGGCGTCTCTCTTCGCAAGACTCCGCTGCCAAATACGATCATAACCGAAAATGTTTTGCGAAGAATGACGGCGCGCGCTGCGCGCCTTCTGGATTGCCGGGTCAAGCCCGGCAATGACATTGCGGTTTTGAAATCGCCCACCCACAATTGTCATCCCGGCGAAGGCCGGGACCCACTCGCAGCGCGACTCGCCGCAGCAATCGATTTCACACTCCCGCACCCCCCCAACAAAAAAGCCGGTGCGATTTCTCGCACCGGCTTCTCCGTATCCGGATTAACCCGGAAGCTGCTCAGGCGGCGTTAGCGCCGAGCACAGCCTTCGTCTCGAGATATTCCTCGAAGCCCATCGGGCCCCATTCGCGTCCATTGCCCGACTGCTTGTAGCCGCCGAAGGGCGCGTTGAGGTCCGGGCCCGCGCCGTTCACATGGATCTGCCCGGCGCGGATCTGCGCGGCCACCTTGTTGGCGTGGGAAGGCTCGCCCTGCACATAGCCCGACAGGCCATAGACCGTGTCGTTGGCGATGCGGATGGCTTCCTCTTCCGTCTTGTAGGGCATGATGGCGAGCACGGGGCCGAAGATTTCCTCGCGCGCGATCGTCATGTCGTTGGTCACGTTGCCGAAGACCGTCGGGCGCACATAGAAGCCCTTGTTGAGGCCTTCCGGACGGCCCGTGCCGCCGGTGACGAGCGTCGCGCCTTCGTCGATACCCTTCTGGATGAGCGCCTGGATCTTGTTGAACTGCACTTCGTTCACCACCGGGCCCATCGTCGTGCCTTCGGCGTTCGGGTCGCCGACCTTCACGCTCTCGGCCGCGGCCTTCGCGATCTTCAGCGCTTCGTCATGCTTGCCCGCGGGGACCAGCATGCGCGTCGGCGCGTTGCACGACTGGCCGGAGTTCTGCATCACGCCGAGAACGCCGCCGGTGACGGCCTTCTGCAGGTCCGCATCGTCCAGGATGATGTTCGGCGACTTGCCGCCCAGTTCCTGCGCCACGCGCTTCACCGTGTCGGCCGCCGCCTTCGCGACGAGGATGCCCGCGCGGGTCGAACCCGTGAAGGAAACCATGTCGATATCGGGGTGGCTGGAGATCGCCGCGCCCACGCCGGGGCCGTCGCCGTTCACCAGGTTGAACACGCCCTTCGGCACGCCCGCCTGATGGAAGATGTCGGCGAGGATATAGGCGTCGAGCGGCGCCTCTTCCGAGGGCTTCAGCACGATGGTGCAGCCCGCGGCGAGCGCCGGGGCGACCTTGCACATGATCTGGTTCATCGGCCAGTTCCACGGCGTGATGAAGCCGCACACGCCGATGGGCTCCTTGCGGAGCGTCGTCGTGCCCTTCTGTTCCTCGAACTTGTAGTTCTTGAGGATCTCGATCGTGGTGCCGAGATGGGCGACGCCCATCGCCGCCTGCGCCATCTGCGAGAGCTTGGCCGGCGCGCCCATTTCCATGGTGATCGCCTCGGCGATCTCGCCATAGCGGCTCTGATAGACCTCGAGAATCTTGGCGAGAAGCGCGATGCGGTCCTCGACGCTCACCTGCGAATAGGTCTCGAAGGCCTTCTTCGCGGCGGCCACCGCCTTGTCGACGTCCTTGCTGGAGCCGATGCTGATCTTGGCGCAGGGCTCTTCGGTCGCCGGGTTGATGACGTCGAGCGTCTTCGGCTCGATGGGGTCAACCCATTCGCCGTTGATATAGAATTTGAGACATTCTTTCATGTCGATCCTCCATTTGATGCCGTCCCTTCTTGGGCGGCGCGCCGTCTTGTTGCGGGGCCTGCGGGGCTCCAGCGGCGTTTGGCCGGAAGGGGATTCCTGTTGGCAGGAAACCTCGCATGGAGCGCGCCGCCCGGTCCAGCCGAAAACGCCCTCCCTTTCCGCCAATCCGCAGGGGAAGCCCGGCGCATCGGCGCGCTTTTCCGCATTTTGCGGCGTGAAATCCGCTTTCCGGCGCGCAAGCCCCGCGCTTGCCGCATCTCCGCCTCATTTCCGGCGCGAATCCGGGCAATCTGGCGTAATAAAAACGTCATCGGGAACGCCCGCCCCAGGAGAGATACTGAAATCCCATGTTTATCGACGGACGCAAGGTTCCGCAGGGAACCGTCGTTGAAACCGACCTCGCCATCATCGGCGCGGGCGCGGCGGGCATCGCCATCGCCCGCGAGATGATCGGCGCGGGGCTCAAGGTCGCGCTGATCGAGAGCGGCGGCTTCGACTTCGATCCCGAAACGCAGGACCTCTATGAAGGCGAGATCGCGGGCGCCGATTATCCGCTGACGAGTTCGCGCCTGCGCTATTTCGGCGGCTCCACCAATCACTGGGGCGGCTGGTGCCGTCCCTTCGAGCCGCTGGATTTCGAGGCGCGCGACTGGGTGCCTTATTCCGGCTGGCCCATCACGCGCGCCGAACTCGATCCCTTCTATATCCGCGCCTGCGAGGTCTGCCAGATCCGCTCCACCGCCTTCGACGATCCCTCCGCCTGGGCGGAAAAGGGGAAGCCCATGCCGCTTGCGGGCGGCGAGGTGGAAACGCGCTTCTTCCTCTATAGCCCGCCCACGCGCTTCGGAAAGAAGTACCGCCCGGATATCGAGCGCGCGAAGAACATTACCTGCTACCTGAATTCGAACGTCATGGAGATCGTGCCGACGGAAAACGGGGCTGAAGTCGAGCGCCTCGAGGTCGGCACGCTTTCCGGCGTCCGTTTCACCGTGAAGCCCCGCGCCTGCGTGCTCGCGGCGGGCGGCATCGAGAATGCGCGCCTCCTCCTTCTCTCGAACAGCGTCGAGAAACAGGGCCTCGGCAACCGGCATGGCGTCGTCGGCCGCTTCTTCATGGAGCATCCGCATATTCCCTCGCCCGCGACCTTCCTCGTCACGGAGCGCAACCTTCTCGCGGACTGGTATCGCACCTATACGAAGATGGTGACCGGGGCGGGCGACGTCGTCATTCGCGGCTGCCTCATGTTCTCGGAAGACTATCTGCGCCGCGAAAGGCGCATGGGCTCCGTCATCACCTTCGCGCCCGTCCGGCCCGTCATGGCCGAGCCCGAGGTGCTGCCGGCCGGCGCGAGCGAGGAAGAGCGCGAGGCGGCGGCGCGGCGCAGCGCCGAGGACGAAATGTTCCGCGGCATCCTCCAGCTCGCCCGCAGCACGAATTCGGCTGCCTCGCCCTCCGGCGAGATCGGCTGGCGCCTAGGCGTCGGCTGCGCGACGGAGCAGGAGCCGAACCCGGCAAGCCGCGTCTTGCTTTCGCAGGAAAAGGACGCGCTCGGCCTTCCCCGCACGAAGCTCGACTGGAGGCTGAAGAAGTCCGACGCGGACAATCTGCGCGCCAATCTCGAAGCCGTCGCCCGCGCCTTTGGCGGATGGGGCGAGGGCCGCGTCCAGATTCTCTTTCCCGAGCGCGACGAATGGACCGAGGCCGAAGGCTGGGGCAACCATCATCTCGGCACCACGCGCATGGCGGCGGACCCGAAACTCGGCGTCACCGACGCGGAATGCCGCGTTCACGGCATGTCCAATCTCTTCATCGCCGGTTCCTCGCTCTATCCGACGGGCGCCACCGTCAATCCGACGCTCACCCTCGTCGCGCTGGCGCTCCGCCTCTCCGATCATCTGAAGCGCCGCTTCGCGCTCGCCGCCGCAACCGAATAGGCCGTCTCATGGAACAGAAGGATCGTCCCGATACGGAGCATCACGGCAGCCATGATGGCTCGCATCATGCCGGAGCCCATGCGGGGCATCACGAGGGCGTGAGCCGCCGCACCCTTCTGGTGCTCGCGGGCACGGCCGTCATCGCCGCCGCCATTCCCTCCGCCCTTTTCCTTTCCGGGCCCGAAACCGGCGCGGCCCGCGCGACGGATTTCATGTCGCTCCTCGTCGACCCGCGAAGCGCCGCCCATATCGGCAATCTCTGGTTCGAGAAATCGGCTCCCGGCGAAGCCCTCCCCGTCTACGAAACCCGTCTTCTCCGCAAGCTCGAGGCGCAGGGCTGGCGCGAGGGCATGGACGCGGCGGAGACGCATCGTCTTCTCGCCCGCGCCGTCCGCGCCGACTATGCGGCAAACCGCATGGTCGCGGTCGATGAGTGGCATCTCTCCGAAACGGAGGCCTCCCTCGCCGCCCTCGCCGCCCTCGCGCTTCGCTCGCCTTCACATGGCGGCGGGCATGGCGATGAACGGGGCGGAGAGCACGGCGAAGATGCGGCCTCGCAAGACACCCACGGCTGAAAAGAGAAATCCTCTCTTTTCCCGTCATTGCGAGGAGCGCCGACGGCGCGACGAAGCAATTCAGGGGCGGCAACCACCGGGCGCACACGACACCCACGGCTGAATCTACCTTCCTTTTAAAATGTCACCCCCGGGCTTGACCCGGGGGTCCAGGGCGGCGCCCAGCGGCTTCCGGGTTCGGCACTTGTCCCCATCCGCCTTTCGGCCATCATGCGAAAGGCCATAAACCTTCCGTCGAGAGCAAAACCGGGGACAAGAAAACTTCATCCGTACACGGACAAATTTTGTGACACTATGATGACATTCGTGTGACAACCGGTCACGAACAGGGGCCATTTATCCCCAGTTGCACGGAGTTCATGCGCGCCGAAATCGTGCTCGCGCGCCCCCGCGTGCCCGGCCGCCAGCGCAGCGGGTTCGGCAGCACGGAGGCAAGTTCCGCCGCCTGTCCATGTGTCAGTTCCGCCGCGCTCACGCCGTAATAGTGTTGCGCCGCCGCCTCGGCGCCGTAGATGCCGGGCCCGAACTCGATAACATTCAGATAAAGCTCGAGAATCCGCTTCTTCGAAAGCAACGCTTCCAGCCACACCGTGATATAGGCCTCGCCGCCCTTGCGGATGAAGGTGCGTCCCGGCCACAGGAAGAGGTTCTTCGAGGTCTGCATGCTGATCGTGCTCGCGCCGAGCAGATAGCCTCCCTCCCTGTACCGCTCGATTGCGGTATCGACCGCCTCCCAGTCGAAGCCGCCATGACTGCAGAACTTCGCGTCTTCCGCCGCGATCACCGCGCGTTGCAGGTTCGGAGATATCCTCGCCAGGGGCTGCCAATCCTTTGAAATTCCATGCCCTTCCACAGCGCGAATGAGCATGAGCGGCGTCACCGGCGGCGGCACCACAGCATAGAAAAGGATCGCGATCGCGGGCGCGAAGAAGACGAGGATAAGAAGCTGCGCGGCGATACGCGCGAGCCTCGTCGCAAGGTTCGGGCTCTCCCCCGCCTTTCGCGCTTCGGCCCGTCGGCGGTCGCCCCCCGGCCCTTCTGGTCTGACATCCTGTCTCACGGCCGCGATCATCCGTAAGCCCGCGCTCCGGCACAAGGCACCCTTCGGAAAAAAAGCCCCGGAATTGCCCGATTTCCGCCTCGAAACAGGGGAACAGGCCCTTGTCCCATGCGTTTTGTGTCTGGAAACCAAGGAGGCGAACATGAAGAGCAAATTTGCAATTGCGTCGGTGATGGCCGCCTTTCTGATGGCCGCCGGCTGCACCAATCTGAACAGGACGGAAGAAGGCGCTCTGTCCGGCGGCGCGATCGGCGCCGGTGTGGGCGCCGCGGCAGGCGCCATCACAGGCGGCTCCGCCACCACCGGCGCCGTTATCGGCGGCGCGGTCGGTGCGGCTGGCGGCGCCTACAAGGGATGCCGCGAGGAAGGTAAGTGCGATTGATCCATCTCGATCCCGCACAGGAAATGGCCCGGTTTCCGGGCCATTTTTTGTGTCTCGCCGCCTCCGGTTGCGGCACAATATCACACTTAAATTCCGGCCTTTAGAGCCCGATATCGGATCAAACGCCTAACGTCAGGGACAGAAAGCATGAGCCCCGAAGTAACTGCCTTCTTCGACCCGGTCACATCGACGGTCACCTATGTCGTCGCGGATCCGCAAACTTCGCGCGCCGCCGTCATAGACGGCGTTGCGGACTACGATCCGGTAACGGGAACGCTCAGTCACAAATCCGCACAGCAGGTCGTGGACCTCGTCAAGTCGCGCAATCTGACGGTCGATTGGGTGCTCGACACGCATGCCCATGCCGATCACCTCACCGCGACGCCCTGGCTGCGCGAAAAACTGGGCGGCAAGAGCGGCATTGGCGAACATATTGCGGATATCCAGTTCTACTGGCGCAAGATTTTCGACATGCCTTATGTCGCCGCGGATGGCACGCCCTATGACCGCCTCTTCCGCGACGGGGACAAGTTCGCCATAGGCAACCTCGAAGTGCGCGTGCTCCACACGCCGGGCCACACGGCCGCGGACGTTACCTATGTGATTGGGAACGCAGCTTTTGTCGGCGATACGCTTTTCATGCCGGACTACGGCACTGCCCGCACCGACTTCCCCGGCGGCGACGCGCATACGCTCTACGCCTCGATCGGGAAAATTCTCGCGCTTCCCGGTGAAACCCGAATCTTCGTCGGCCACGACTATCTGCCCGACACACGCAAGGACTACCGCTGGGAGTCGACCGTCGACGAACAGCGAAAGTCGAACAAGCATGTTCATGAGGGTGTGAGCGAAGAAGAGTTCGTGAAGCTGCGGGAGGAGCGCAATGCGAAGCTCGGCACCCCACGCCTGCTTTATCCCTCGCTTCAGGTGAATATCCGCGGCGGTGAGCTGCCCGAACCCGACGGGAACGGCGCTATCTACATGAAAACACCCGTCAAGCAGGCGGGCTAGCCGCGCAGCTTGCTGATCCCGAGGAGCCGCATCACGACGCGTTCGTATATCGGTTCGCTCTTTCCTTTTCGAACCTTGTGCAGGAAATACTTCTCGAAGGCGATCTTCGCGAGATGAACCCAGTAGCCCTTTCCGGCCCAGTTCACGTTGCGGGGCGGGATTTGAGGTAACGCGACGAAGGCAACGCCGCTATTTCCGAAATCGGCAAGACATACGGCGTTCCAGCTTGCCTCCTTCTTTGGCGCCGCGCCATGCATGGCGTCCCGAATGTTCTGCGCAACGGCGGTCACCATGGATTCGATCATATATCCCGTCTTAGGAACGCCGACAGGCACGGGCGTCGCCTCGGCCGGCGGAATTGCGACGCAGACCCCAACGCCGAAGACATTGGGATATTTGGGGTTTTGCTGATGCCGGTCGACCAGCACGAAGCCGCGCGGATTGGCAAGGCCGTCGATCGGCTTACTGTTTTCGTCAAACAGACATCTCACGCCGCGGAATGCCGGAATCATCATGTTGAGACGTGACGGTAGTTCATGAACCTTCCCTACGCCGCCATCCGCGTTCACTTCGCTGACGACGACCTTGTCTGAATCGAACCGGTCGACGCGTGCGTTGGTGATCCACCTGATATCCTTGTCGCGCAGAATGGATTCGAGAAGACCCTTGGTGTCGCCGACACCGCCAAGGCCGAGATGCCCTATATAGGGTTCGGAAGTGACGAAGGTGATGGGCACACGGTCGCGAATCCGCCGCTTGCGCAGATCGGTATTGGCCAGCAGGGCGAATTCATAGGCCGGTCCGAAGCAGGATGCCCCCTGAACCGCACCGACCACGATGGGGCCGGGATCAGCACAGAAATGCTCCCATTTCCGGGCCATCTCCGCAGCATGATCGACATGGCAGATCGAGGAACTGTTCCGGCCGGGTCCGAAGCCTTCGATTTCGTCGAAGGCGAGTTCGGGCCCGGTGGCAATCACTAGATAGTCGTAGACAAGAGTGGACCCATCTCCGAGATCGACCGAGTTTTCCTCTGGCCGGACACGCGCGGCTCCGGCAGCGGAAAAGGAAATCCTGAACTTGGCGAAAGTCTGCGGAAGATTGACCTTGATATCGTCCGGCTTGCGCCAGTTGACCGCAACCCGGGGATTGGAAGGCACGAAGTGAAACCAGGGCGTATCGGAAACGACCGTAATTTCCGCTTCGTCCCCGAGAACTTCGCGCAACTCATAAGCGGCGGATGTTCCGCCGATGCCCGCGCCAAGAACGACGACCTTCTTTCGCATCCACTCCTCCCCGGAGAGAAGACCCTGACCGGCCTTCGATAAGCTGCCTTCAGAAGGCGCTGGCGGATTTGAGACCGAGTTTTCTGAAAATCATCGCCGCAGGACAGAGGCCGGTGAAGGAGGCCTGCAAGAGGTTGAGGCCCACGAAGGCCGTCAGCAACAGCCAGTACGAACTGTGGATCTGGCTCAATACAAGGCTTGCGAGCACCATGATCCCCGCAAAGGCCATTACCGCACGATCGATCGACATCACCATTCTCCCTTTGCCTTGTGCCCGCGCTTGCCCGGCATTCGTTCGAACGAATTTTGGCTTACCCTCTTCCGCAGAAATATGATCCTGGTCAAATCCCCGGTAGAGGGTGAATGCTTGAATATCGGACAAGCGCATTATATCTGTTTTTTCTAAATTAGTAATAGTTTATGTTTTGGTCAAGACAGTGCAGCAATCCGGGGTCGTCATGCCGCAACGCCTTCTTCTCGCAATCGCAATATTCTCGTTCGCGGGAATGGCCCAGGCTCTGGCGGAAACGGCGGAAGTCCGGCTGACGACAGTCGACGACCGGAAGGCGGTCATTGCGACGGTCGAGCCGGTTCATGAGCTTTTTGCAAGATCGCGCATCGCCGGCACCATCTCGACGATAAGCGTCAAGGAAGGCGACAAGATCGAGGCCGGCGACAGCATGGCTGTAGTCGTCGACGAAAAGCTGATGTTGCAGATGAAGGCGGTGGAAGCGCGTATCGAAGCACAGGAAGCCGAATACGAACAGGCTCGGATCGACTACGAACGGGCGTCATCGCTGAGAAAATCCGGCACCATCTCCCAGGCTACCCTGGATCAGGCGCGCACCCGCTTCAACGTGGCCGAGCGAAACTTGAGGGCGCTCCGTTCCGACCGTCAGGTCATAGAACAGCAGTCGATTGAAGGAGCGGTTCTTGCCCCGGGTGCCGGACGAATACTCGACGTCCTTCTCCAGGAGGGAAGTGTCGTGATGGCCGGTGACAATGTCGCCAGAATGGCAACCGACAACTACATTCTCAGGCTTCAGCTTCCCGAAAGGCATGCCCGGTTCCTTCAAACCGGCGATGAAATTCTCGTCGGCGCGCGAGGCATGGCGGGAGCGGACAATGAGGTCACGAGCAAGGGAAGGGTCGTGACGGTCTACCCCCGCATCGATCAGGGCCGCGTCATCGCAGATGTCGATGTCGAAGGGCTCGGTGACTATTTCGTGGGAGAGCGGACGCGAGTTTTCGTGGCCACCGGAAAACGGGAAGCGCTCATTGTACCCGATGGGTTCATCTACAGACGTTTCGGCGTGACCTATGCAAAGCTCGACACCGGTGTGGAGGTCGTCGTGCAGGTGGGGCTTCCCGTGGATGGCGGAATCGAAGTTCTCTCTGGCCTTCGTCCGGGCGATGTGGTGGTGAAGCCGTGAAACTGGGCATCTCCGGCGCCCTGACGCGCGCTTTTATTTCCTCCCCTTTGACGCCTCTCATGCTGATCGGCTCGCTGCTGGTCGGCACATTGGCCCTCTTCGCATTGCCGCGCGAAGAAGAACCGCAAATCAGCGTGCCGATGGTGGACATCATCGTAAGCACGAAGGGGTACTGGGCAGAGGATGCGGTGGAACTCATAACCCGCCCCCTCGAAGACATCGTCAAGGGAATAGACGGCGTCGAACATGTCTACTCGAACACCGAAGACGATCGCGTCCTCGTTACTGCGCGCTTCCTTGTCGGTACCGATCAGGACACGGCGCTGTTGCGCGTACACGAGAAAATAAGAGCCAATATTTCCGAGCTGCCCTTCGGCATCCCGGAACCGCTTATCGTCGGTCGCGGTATCAACGATGTCGCCATCGTTGCCTTCACTCTTTCGCCTGGGCCTGAAGCCGCCGATCGCTGGACGGACAATGGTCTTCGCCAGATCGCCCAGGAGCTGCAGCATGAGTTGATGAAGGTCGAGGATGTCGGACTGACCTACATCGTTGGCGGCAGCCCAAACCAGATACGGATAGAGCCGGACCCCGAACGGCTGGCCCTCTACGGCGTCACCCTCAATCAGCTGGTAGACAAGCTCCAGAACGCAAACCGCTCGCTCGTGGTCGGACGCGTCATGCAGGACAATGTCAGCTCTATCGTAGTCGCCGGCGAAACGCTCCAGGGTGTTCCCGATATCGGCCTCCTCCTGCTCACCACCCGCGACGGACGCCCGGTCTATGTGAAGGACGTGGCGGATGTCGTCGTCGGTGCCGCGGAGACGGAGTCCCGGGCCTGGAATCTGGTCAGAACCGAATCCGGCGAGTTCCGGGGAGTGCCGGCGGTGACCGTCGCAATCGCCAAGCGCAAGGGAGCGAACGCCGTCGTCGTGGCCAATGACCTTCTCGCCCGCCTAGAGACCGTTCGCGGCCGGCTTGTTCCCGAAGGCATCGACGTGACCGTTACGCGGAACTATGGCGCAACCGCCACCGAAAAGGCCGACGAACTCCTTTTCCACCTGGCGCTCGCAACCGTATCCATTGTCGTTCTCATCACATGGGCGATCGGCTGGCGGGAAGGCGTCGTCGTCCTCGTTGTCATTCCGACGACCATTCTTCTTACTCTCTTCGCCTCCTGGCTGATGGGATATACGATCAACCGGGTAAGCCTCTTCGCGCTCATCTTCTCGATCGGCATTCTGGTCGACGATGCCATCGTGATCGTCGAGAATATCGTCAGACACTGGCATATGCGCGGAAAGAAGGACTTGCTGACGAGCGCCATCGAAGCGGTGGCCGAAGTGGGCAATCCGACCATCATCGCCACGCTTACCATCATCGTCGCACTTCTGCCCATGATGTTCGTAAGCGGAATGATGGGCCCGTACATGAGCCCCATCCCAGCCAACGCTTCCTTCGCGATGATCTTCTCGTTCTTCGTCGCAGTGATCATCACCCCCTGGTTGCTCTTCCATATCGCAAAAGGCCGCTTCGAAGGAAAGACAAGCGAAAACGCGGACCACTCCCATGAAAGCGACAGTGTCCTCGCAAGGCTTTATGTGCGCGTGGCCAGGCCCGTTCTGACGAGCAGGAAGAATTCGAAGCGATTGCTGATTGGCGTGGGCGTGGCAACCGTCGCCGTCTGCCTGCTTTTCGTCACGAAAGATGTGGCCGTCAAGCTCCTCCCCTTCGACAACAAGTCGGAGCTGCAGGTTGTCCTCGATATGCCACACGGCACAACTCTGGAGGATACGCAGCGCGTTCTTTTCGCCGCCGCCAGCAAACTGAAGGATATCCCCGAGCTCACCTCCATTCAGCTCTACGCGGGGACTTCTGCTCCCTTCAACTTCAACGGTCTGGTCCGCCACTACTATCTTCGCAACGGCCCTCAGCAAGGCGATTTGCAGGTGAATTTCGTCTCGAAGGACGAAAGGTCGAGAGAGAGTCATGATCTCGCAATCGCCGTTCGCACCGAACTGGCAGCCTTGTCGCTGCCCGAAGGCGCGGTCCTGCGGGTCGTGGAAGTTCCGCCCGGACCGCCCGTACTAGCCACGCTCCTGGCGGAAATCTATGGCCCCGACGAAGAGTCTCGCCGGGCGGCGGCCATGAAGGTCCAGGAGGCCTTTCGTTCGATCGACTTCATTCGGGACGTCGACAACTCGTTTTATGCCCCCGCGCCACGTCAGCGCTTTCTCATCGACCAGGACAAGCTCGAGTTTCACGGAGTCGAGCAGCAAGTGGTCTACGACACGATTGCAACGGTGATCGGCGGAGCGGAGATCGGCTACTCGCAACGCGGTGAAGGGGCGAAGCCCTACAATATCGTGGTCCGGCTTCCGCGCGGGTCGCTGTCGATCGGCGAGCACATTCTATCGACACCGATACCGGCAGGAGGAACCGTCCGCGAAGGCAGAAACGTGGAACTGGGCGATGTCGTCACCGTCGTGCCTGAGCCGGGATCCTATTCGCTATACCGGCGCGATGGCCGCCCGGCGGAGATGGTTCTGGCCGAAGTTGCCGGACGTTTCGAGTCTCCCATCTACGGGATGCTCGCCGTCGAGAAAGCGATAGGGGAGATGGATTGGGGCGAAGCGGGCCCTCCCGATATTCGCTATCACGGCCAACCCGAGGACGAATCGAAGATCACCCTGCTGTGGGACGGCGAGTGGGAGGTTACCTATGTCACTTTCCGCGACATGGGCGCGGCTTTCGGCATCGCGATACTGGGTATCTATCTTCTTGTCGTCGCACAGTTCGGCTCGTTCAAGCTGCCGCTCGTGATTCTCATTCCGGTCCCGCTGACACTTATAGGTATCGTTCTCGGCCATTGGGCTTTCGGCGCTGCCTTCACCGCAACATCGATGATCGGTTTCATTGCCCTTGCCGGTATCATCGTCCGCAATTCGATCTTGCTGGTGGATTTCATCCAGCATCGCCGCGCAGAGGGAGACACCTTGCGCGATGCCTTGCTCGAGGCCGGCGCTATCCGGTTCAAACCGATCGTACTCACGGCCGCAGCAGCCATCATCGGCGCGGTCTTCATCATCTCCGATCCGATCTTCCAGGGGCTGGCTCTGTCGCTCGTCTTCGGACTCGCATCCTCGACCGCGCTGACGCTTCTCGTCATTCCGGCGGTCTATATTCTCCTCCGGGATGACAACAAGGGCTTCGTCCGCAGAGGGGCCACCACGAAACAGCAAAACGGCGCCGTCTAGGGACGGCGCCGTTCGGAAGAAGCTCGAATCCACGCGGGATATTCTGCTTACGGATTAGCCTTGCTTGATGGGTAGTCCCGCCTTCTTCCAGCCTTCTATACCGCCGCTCATTTCGAAAAGTTCACCCTCGCAAGCGGCCCGTAAGCGGCCGGCATTGGACGTAGTGCGCATACCGCCCTTGCAGTGAAAGACCACCTTCTTCTTGCCGAGCTGGCGCAAATCGTTGTTGTCGAGTTCGGAAAGCGGAACCAGATGCGATCCGGGAATATGCTCCTGCGCATGTTCATTGGGTTCCCGGATATCGACGAGAACGGTATCGCCGGATTCCAGCCATTTCTTGACTGTCGCGGCATCGACGGGTTTGAGACTCATGAGCGCTTTCCTTTTCTGCCGCCCTTGCCCGAAGGAGGACAATAGATATCGGCCAATGTTTCGATGATGCGTTGCGCCTCCGGGCTAGCCAGCCTGTAATAGATCGTCTGCGAGGCGCGGCGCGTGGCGACGAGACCTTGTTCCCGCAACACGGCAAGGTGTTGAGACAGGGCGGACTGGCTGATGCCCAGCAGCGACTGTATTTCACCGACCGACATTTCTTCGCCAGCGATATGACAGAGAATCAGCAAGCGGCGCTCATTCGCGAGCGCGCCTAGAAGCTGGGATGCTTCCGATGCGCTTGCTTCCAGTTCACTGATATCGACGGTAGCCATTGCTTGAGTCTGCCCGTTTTTGAACCTTTTCTATATTAGAATAAGTTGATATAAAGTCAAGAGCGGGAACTTGAAGCGGACCTTGTCCATATACTGGCCGCATTTCGGCCACGCTTCGGCCCAGAGCCGGCGGCAGACTTATGGCTCAATGAAGATGGAGAGCGGCATGAGAAAGACCGTTACAATACTGGCGGCTGCCTCGTTGCTGATCGCGACGTCTGGCTGCACAAATCTGAGCAAAACAGAAGAAGGCGCTCTGTCGGGTGGAGCCATTGGCGCCGGCGTCGGCGCAGCAGCGACAGCTATCGCCGGATCGAGCATTGCGGCGGGCATGATCGTCGGCGGCGCAGTAGGCGCGGCAGCCGGTGCTTATACCGGCTGCAAGCAGGACAAGAAGTGCTGAACCTAAAGTCCGGCGAATGACAGGCCCGGCCCCATTTCAGGTGGCCGGGTCTTTTTCATGCTGGCAGAAACCTTGCCGCAACGCCGGAAAATGAGCCCGCGACAGGCCCATTCTCGTCTTCGTTCCCGCTATCAGGCGACCGTTCCCGATCGATGCGCACGACCTGCATGCCGGCCTTTCGTGCGGCAGCGATTTCTCCCGGATGGTCCGAGAGAAAGAGAATTTCACCCGCGTCGAGAGCGACCATCCTTGCAATGGCCGCGTATGACGCGCTTTCGAGCTTGCTCCCGATCCGCGTATCGAAGAAACCTTCGAAAAGAACGGCGAGGTCGCCCTTGTCGGAACAGCCGAAAATGAGCCGTTGCGCCTCTTCCGAGCCGGAGGAATAGACGAAGAGGCGCAAGCCCTCTTGGTGCCACTGCTTCAGCAGCTGCGCGGCATCGGCATAGACCTCGCCTTTCAGCACGCCCTCCTCATAGCCCTGCCGCCAGATCCGCCCTTGCAGCTCCTTGAGCGGTCCTGCTTTCCGGTCCTCATCCATCCATTGGAGAAGCAGCGCGACGGTGTCCTCGCGGCTTGCATCGGGGATATTTCCGAGCTCTCGCGCCGCGGCAAGCTGCTCGGCAACTTCCGATTCGTCTCCATGCTGGGCGACGAAATTCGCGAGCCGCGTGCGTGCATAGGGAAACAGCACCTCATGCACGAAAGCGAGAGGCGTTGTCGTTCCTTCGATATCGGTAACGACGGCGCGAATGGCCGTCATGCCGCTTCGCTTTCGAATTTAGGGAAGCGTGTCGCGATGTCGTCGCCGGTAAAGTGACCGACCCAGCCTTCCGGCGTCGTGAAGATACGGATCGCGCAGAAATTCGGCGCGGGGCCCGTGTCGAACCAATGGGTTATCCCCGCAGGCACGCTGATAAGGTCGTTTCGTTCGCACACCACGCGAAAGACGCGGCCTTCCTTGCGAAGATAGAATGCCCCCGTGCCGTCCACGAAGAAGCGCACCTCGTCGTCGTCATGCGTGTGCTCGGCGAGAAACTTCCCACGGAGCTCCTCGCGGTTTGGATTGTCCGGTTTAACGCGCACGACATCGACGCTCCGGTAGCCGCCTTCCTTCATGATCCGCGACACGTCGTCTTCATAGGCTTTCAGCACGGCTTCCTGATCGGCATCGTCCGCCAGCTCATGTGGCGCTTCCCAGCGCTCGAAAACGACACCAATGCCGTGGAGTGCCTCGGCAATCTTCCCGCCGTCCCGCGTATCGAGCAAAACGGTGTTCGGATCCGTATCTGGATAGATGGTGAGATGGGTCATCTGAAGCCCTCCTCATGAAGTTGCGCAGTCAGCAGGAAATCGAACGCTTCCATATGCCGGATCGTTTCCCGGACATCTGCTCCCCAGACATAGAGGCCGTGACCGGCAATGAGATAACCATAGGTTCTTTCCATTCCGGCGAGCTTTTGCTCGACAAATTCGGCCAACCGGTCCGTATCCTGGTCGTTCGGTACGATGAGGACATCGAGTGCCGTTTCATGGGTCTCTATCCCTGAAAAAGCCTTGAGCAGTTCCCAGCCCTCAAGCCGCAGAAAACCGGCATCTGCATGCCTGCGCGAGAGGACGGTCGCGGCCATGCTGTGCATATGGGAGATGGCGCCGATCGCAGGCGCATTCCTGTAGCGGGCAAGGTGGAGCGGCGCTTCCGCTGAGGCTCTCGGGTGCTTCGGCCCCTTGATCTCGGCCTCAATCACACCCGCTTCGTCGAGTTCCGCCTTGTTCGCGCCTGTGGCCGTCACCGCCGCCATCGCTGAATCCATCCGAACGGAGAAGTTACCGCTCGTCGCCGGCACCCAGCCGCGTGAGCCGGCAAAGCGGGCCATGGCTATGACGCCCTGCACGGCCTCGCCATAACTAAGTTTCGGATCCAATTGGCTTTCTTGTGAAATCATGACGCTCCGCCGACTTCAAACAGGCCGCAAACATAGTGGATTTGACCGGCGATGAAAGCCTTGAAGAAAGAAGGTTCTACAGCTGCCTTGAAGCTGGCCGGACCAATACCTCCATATCGGATAAACGTAAGAGACTAATCATATATATTTAAAGTTGCATAAAACCTTTTATGTGTTTCATCATGGTTGAACACAATCCGATTCGCCTATTCATAAGGGTCTATGCCAATGATCTCCATTACGCAGAACCTCGAAAGTCCGGCATTCACCGCCATCGTCGACCCGGACTGCGCCAGCCAACTGCGGCAGTGGAATATCGCTCCGCCCCCCAGCCGCGAAACAAATCTCGCATGGCAGGTCGCGAGCTCCAGAGGCGCTGTGAAGGACCGGCTTCTAAGGGAAGAGAACATTCGGGTCGCTATCGTCTGCGCCGAATCGGAAACGGATCCGCTGCTTCGAGAGATGGTGCGCAATATCAACCAGATCCCGAGCCACGCCTGGCTGCACCTGATCTTGCTCACTCCTACACGTGTCACACAGCCCTTCGCATCGCAACTGCGGCAGTTCGCGTCCTGGTCGATACTGCATTCCCCCTGCACTGCGGCGGAACTTTCCGACGATCTGATCAACGCTGCCTGGAGAGCCGCCGAGCAACACCGACTGGCCATGCTTTCGATCGCAATTCGCAATGAGGCTGAAGACATCCTGGTTCGCACCCGAAACATCGTCGGCGCCCTCCGCAATGTCGAAACGCCGGCAGCATTGGGCAACCTGGTGCGGATCGCGGATCGCCTGAGCGACGGACAGCCGCACACCGAACTCCCCGTTCCGCAACCTCGTTCCACTCCCTTCACCGCCCCCTCACCGGACAACAATGTTAAGTCCTCGTCGGGCGGTGTCTCCGCCTTGTCCGGAGACGATGCCGGACGCGCATGGACAAGAAGGCTGATCGATCTTTGCAACGCTCGTCAGAACTTCTTCCCCGACGGGCTCTTCTCTGATCCGGCTTGGGACATGCTGCTCGACCTCACCCACGCACGCCTTTCAGGAAAGCGGGTCTCTGTATCGAGCCTCTGTATCGCGTCCCGCGTCCCCGCAACGACGGCTCTGCGGCGGATCGGAGATTTGGTCGGAGAGGGTCTGGCAACACGTGTCAGAGATGAAGCGGACGGTCGGCGCGTTTTTGTCGAGCTCACGGAAGACGGTTTTTCGCGCATGACCGCCTATATCGACAACGTCCACGGAATGCTGGGTGGGGAACAGCAAATGCGCCGTGCGTGACACCAGGCATCCAGAAACAGAAAAAGCCCGCCGGAGCAAATCCGAGCGGGCTTTCTTGTCTTGGTTGCGGGGGCCCGCAACCGACGATACTTGCGGTTGACGGAACTGAAGATTCCAAGAATGCGAACAAGATTTGAGTAAGTTTACCGTTAGCGAAAGTCCCAAGCGACTAACTCGACGACGTCCCGTCAAGCGATAACATTTGGTCTCAGACGACCAGCTACTGGCATCTGGATTGACCATGTGAATGGAGGTGCCGCCGTTTGGTCATACTGGTACACAATGAGAGACGGCAAATTTCGTTTGTCGTAGAGACTTCCGAAACGCAGAACAAGGCTATTCGGCCCGGCAAAAAACAGGTGAATGGTTCTAACGCCTCTATTGCCAAGCGCTATAGCTGTATCAAGAAACTGCTGCCCCAAGGCCAACTGCTTTTGTTCTGACCAATGAGCATCCATAGGCGCAGCCTCAATATCCGCGTGCTCCAGATGCACTAGCGGAAGCGCGCCACACTTCAATAGAGCTCCTTGTGTGTCTACTCGATAAGAGACCGAGACGGCGAGAACAACCTCGGCCGTACCGTCAGGAATGTCTCCCATGCCCGAGACTTCAAATCTCCTGCCATCATCCTCGGAATTAAGTTCTTGCCACCGCCGTTCATGCCGATTCCAATCCATAAACATGACAGAAGCTTCGTCATCGAGCAGGATGCCCGCCAGAAATGAAAGAGGAACTGGTGCAAGTCCGCCTGCCACATACAAAATATCTCGGCGATCTGCCCCATCTTCCCGCGTGTCTAGCTCTTGGCGCAACGTCATCAACCGATCGACAGCAGCTTGCGGATCAACGATCAATCCGTCGTTTACGCGTTGCCGCAGGTCTACCAGCACTTGCTCTCTTCTTCCGGGCAAGGAATGAGGAATGGCCTCGGCCAAGGGAGAGCCATTCCAGTCCCGAAGCCCTCGGAACTCCAAGACGAACACACGCTTGCGGCCCAGACTTTGATGCTCACGCCAGATCAATATGAGGCCGACGACAATGAGAGTCGCTGCCGCAATGTACGAAAGGGTCGTGAGAATGACCGAAGCTTGACCGGCTTCGTAGTTGAATGTCAGTGGCCCAAATTCGGTTGGAATGCTGACACTAAATACGTTACCTGCGATTAAGAGAGCCAGAAGCGCCACACCTCCTCTGACGAGGAAGTAACCAATTGAACGCTTCCTGAAGGTCCAGTCCGCCAGCGCCCTTATGACATAGTCTAGTGTTCCCATTCTATTCACAATAATTGACTTCTACTCTAAAAGCCTCTTCACCTTTTTGGAACAACAAAGCTGAGCACTCTAACGGCGTCCATAATCTAGTCTTTGATATAAGCAAAATAGCAAAATCTATACTTCGTTCACTCTCGACCAACTCTCGCATCGAGCAGCAATCATCAACGCTGGGTATGACGGGAAACCTCGGATGTGAATGCCATTCTCCCAAATAATTGTAGCGTCGATAATCGTCGCCGGTCCGAGCAAAGAATGAGCGTAGAGCAGCTTGGTGATATTCTGTACTGCGCACAAAGTGCGCCGCCCCTCCTGTTTGATCATCGACTGAGAAATCGGCAAGCCTAAAATGCCCGGGCGCTATCTGTTCGGCCATCAGAATTCCGCCTATCTCACGACGTCCTGCCCACCACAAACGGCGGCGCATTCGGCGTCGCAGGCTGGCAGGAAATTCAATCTTCATCTTGTCTTTCTGCCTCAGAAGCTAATTCCGCAAGCAGTGCTTGCAATTCTTCTGACGCATTCGCTTCTGCCATAGCCCCCCAAACGCCTTCCTTGGTTAGCTCAATCGGCCATGTGTCGAAAGGAGCTTGAAATATCCACCCCTGCCTGAGTCCAAAGGCGTAGGCAGAAGCAGGAAATATAGAGTTGTCGGGGCGGACGAGAGAATCCAGAGCAAACCGGGTGAGATGAGCGGCGACAATCGTTACGTCTGCGTCATCAGCGATAAGAGGCGGCGCTTCTGGTCCTTCCGCCCCATACCCGATGTCGGAATCCTCGTAAGGCCACGGCTGCTGCCTCGCCGCATACCACGACGCGATTTGGTTTCGCGCAATGAGGGGCGGCGGATCAGAGTCAGGCCGTGCGCGCGCTACTACGCCGCCTATCCCTCCGGCATACACAAGCCCCCATATCAGTGGCGTCCTATGGGAGCAGCCCACTGCTGCGCATAGGTTGAAAACGTTAGGATTGGCCGTTGCATCGATCAGCAGGCTGCATTCCGACATTTCGTTCAGCACACTGGTCGTGTAGCCGCTGCTCTCTTGCCCTCCGAGAAGAAGGGGCTTGACCATTACTTCGCAGTTGGCGCTGATCTCCAGAAGTTTGTGTTCGAGTGCGTTTGATTTGTGTGTACCTACCGCCCGGAGATCAAGCTCATTGCGCACCATATTTCCGGGAAGAACGACGTCCGGATCGACAAGAAGGAAGGATCGCACGCCTGACCTGGCAAGCGAGACCGCAACTTTCGAACCCACCGAACCGCAACCGACAATAGCCACTCGCTTGTCGGCCAGCGCATCGTACTCTGCAGGAAGTCTGCCCCCTTCATCGGAAATTTCCAGAGTCGCGTATTTGTAAACGTTGCGTTCGTCACCAAGAATTGTGATCAGGAGAATTTCTGAATCGTCGATCAAGAACACGAAGGGCCAAAATTCTTCTGCGGCTTCTTCGAACCATTCCTCGACACCTAGCTCGGAACAAAGACTAAGAATGCTCTCCATGGTTAGCTTGCGGGGAAGCGTCGTGCCCCGAGGCAGTCGAAGGACATGCGCCTCCTGTTCCCGCATCCCTTTAGTGAGCAACGGCTGCTCGGCCCAATCGGGCGCGTCCTTCACGCCAATTCGAATTGGATAGACAATCCACGCTGAACCGTAATTATGTTCAGAAACCGCGGCCGAGAGAGGCTTACCTTCTTCAACGGCAAGAAAAGCTTCTTTAGCGGACGGGCTGAGAAGCACGCGCAAGTGTGAAGATCGAAGCTTTTGGCCCATCGTCTCTCGATGCGCAGACGGGACTTGCTCGGTATCTGTTTCTCTTTCCCCACTGAGCAATCGATAGGCGCTTTCAATCATCATCGCGCCTGTAACGTCCTGATGCCAATTGTCGGCGCGCCACTCGAGACATAGCTCTCCGCCCGAGCCATACTGGTGCTCTGACAAGCGAATTTTTTCACGCGGCCGGACGATTGGCGGCGTTTGTGGAAAATACTCCGGAAAATAGATAGACAGCGGGAAAGACTCGTCCTCGGCCACGATGTCGAAATCTGCGGCCAATCGAAGCCCGTCAAGTCGCCAATGGAGATTTTGCAACCAAGGCGCTTGTTCAGAGAGGTCAGCGATCTGAGATCGTTCCTCCCTAGCGCGGCCAGGCTGTACCGCCCACCAGATCAAGCGAAACCCTTGGGGGTCGTTGGCATTCTAGGCTGATCAGGGAACGAGACCGTACTTCCGATCACCGGAGCAACCGATGACTTCCGCAGCAATCCTCCGCCCGTTTTCGCTGCCCGCTCTCGTACGCGTTCAGCCAGAGCATCTCCCATAGCAGGGGCTACTCTCTTCGCGATTTCTGCCTGTTCAGTCAGGTTGGCGGCATTGAGGAAGTCTGAACGTGCTTGCTGAAGCCATTGAAAAAAGGCTTCAGCCCGCTCGGGATGTTCCACCCACTTGTCTGCAAAATTTTCAAGTGGGTCAGTTGGGTTGGGAATTACATATTGCCCACCGATTTTCTGAATGAAGCTATCCATCTTTGTGAGGATGGAAGTGAGAGCTTCACCGATAGTCGCCTCACCTGCATAAGCATGAGCCGCCAAGGTGGTGATGATCACTGATATAGGCTTGATTTCGCTATTGCCGGCAAAGCGCCAATCACGGTGGCGCTTCAAAATCATTATGGCCGATTGCAAGGGTGTCTGAACCCGATAGACAGGTATGTCTTCAACACTGGCACGCACAGATTCAGCGAGCGCCCGGCGACGGGTTTCAAATATTTCACCCATGCGCTGAACGAACCATCCGCTGTAACCCTTAGGATTCGAACGCTGCCATTCGGCCGTCATCATTGCGTAGTCAGCGCGTTCGTTGTCCGTAATTGCGATGGCCGTCTGCGTCCAACGGGCGTCAAACCCACTCGTCTCAAGCAACAGTCTTTGGCGATTGGCATCAGGGAGCGCCGGAACAATATCCATATGAAATTGAGCGCCGTCGGCATAATTTAGCACCCAACAGCGGCGGCCCTCACGCACCGGCTTTGTCATAGACTGAGCGCGATGATAGGAGTGGATTTCAGCGCCAAGCAGCTCCTTCAGTTGTTTCTGGGTCAAATCAGCGGTCGTCAGCCCACGAAATTCGCATATCGAGTCAACGTCGTAATCTTCGCGGTCGTCGATGGGACGAATTGCCGTTCCGAGCCGGAAAGAACCCTGCACATAAACCTGCGGCTTGTATTGCCGGATCGTCGACTTTTCCCGGTGAAACCATTCGCCAAGAGCGTTGTAGCTGTCATTGGCTTCCCGATATCTGGCCTCGCTCACTCCAAGATCATCGGCCAGCGCTTCCAGGTAGCTTTCTGCGGCCTGCGTTACTTGAATTCCATTTGCCATCGACTCGGCCTCGCTTCATGGTTTCACGATTTGTTCCACCTGCTTCATTTGTGGTCAAGTCGAATATGGGAAGTTTCACTTTCTATCCACAGGTTTAAGCCGACTCAGCCGAGGCAATCCGAGAGCGGCAAGCTGGCGATCAACCGGCACGGCGCAGCGCGAAAGGCCTGACGTCTCCCGGCGGCTTGGGGGAGTCGCCCGGTGACCATATTTCTTGACTCAACGCTCTGATCGGACTGCGCAGACCTGGCTAAGCGCGCCAAACAGGATGCAGACTAATAACCGTACTTGTCCTGACGGTCCCTGAAGGCCTTTTCGCCGCCCTCCATCGTCGAGGTAATCACCTTGCAGATTTCCGGCTTGTCGATCGCGCCGGCGCACTCGAATTGACGCTCGCCGCTATCCTTGACGTCGAGATATCCAACCAGTTCGGAAGAGCCGTTCACGACGATATTCGCGTTGTGGCTCGCGAAGATGAGCTGGCGGTTCTGCTTGGCGGTATGAAGCTTGTCTGTAAGGTCGGCGATTATCTTGTTATCGAGATCGCCTTCGGGCTGGTCGATAATCAGCGGGCCGCCCGGCTGTTCCAGCAGCATGAACAGTAGTGCGGCGGCGCGCTGGCCCTCGGATGCCTTCTCAAAGGAAATCTCGCGGGCACCGTCGCAATAGGACAAGGTGATTTCAGGTTTGGCTACCGCGGTCGCGATGGCTTCAACTCGCGACGTGTCCATGCGTTCGGTCAGCGCTGACCGAATACGCTCGGTATCGCCGAGTATCTTCATGAGGTCGGGGCACTTCGGCTGCTCCTCGCTGCTAGCCGCTCCCATCTGGCGCCAGTACAGCAGCGAAAGACAGTCTGTACGCAGCCGGTCCGCCATATCCGCTGCTGAATCTTTGGCAAGAGCGTCTTCAAGCCGGTCGATGCGCGTCGCCTCCTGAGACCCCGTCTTGGCGGCAACCGCGTCGATCGCCTCTCTGATCTCCGAAGTATCGCCGGCGGCGGCAACGATGGCTTTGATCTTGCCGCTCGACAGCCTTTCGATCTCTTTCGCCCAAGCCTGGGTGCGTTCTGCCCGCTGATCGTTGACAGTCCTGAGACCGGCAAGAACCTTGGTCAAGGCGGCAGTGGGATCACCTTCGGCCTTGAGCCTCGCTTCGAGATCGCCGATCTGGTTGGTGAGCTCGGTGATTTCCTCGCGGAGCTTGATGATCTGCGCGGTGACCGTCTTGTGGGCGCCGAGCTTTTCCAGCACGGCATCCCGGGCGGTCCGCGCCTGCTGTAACTTCGTGGCCCAAGCGGTTTCGGCACCGGTCAGGACGGTGCGCCTCTTGGCAAGGTCAGCCCGCAGCTGCTTTATGCCGGTGCCGAAAGTCTTGAACAGGTCGCGATAGCTTTGCTGAACGGCTTCCACCTCTCCCTTGAGGTCCGTTGAAAGATCGCGCTCGTTGACAAGTTCGGCGGCGCTCACCTCCAGCTCCTGCAGAATCTGGTCGGCATGCTTTGATGCCTGAAAGCGCTTCGACTCAAAGTCGTTCGCCTTGTCGAAGTGATCCACCTTGGCCTGGTCGTCCGGCGACAGGGTCGGCAACGTCTTCTCAAGAGCCTCGACGCGCTGACGAAGCGAGTCCCTCGTCGTCGTTAGGTTGCGGAGTTTCGACTGCTCCAGCCAATGCTTGGCAACAGCTTGGATCGCCGCCCTGACCTTTCCCTTTGCGGCTTCGATATCGGCGGCCAGCCGGTCATCCTCCTTCTTGAAATCCGGATTGACGAACTGGAGTAAATCGGAGAGTCGGGTTTTCTGGCCCGCCTGCTTGCCAATCTCGGCGAGCTCGCCCTGGCTATACACGACGGCGGGAAACAGCGCGCGCAGCTCCTTGACCGTGATCGTCTGGGTCGAACCGTTGGGATAGGTGATCCGAGGCTGGTAGGTGGTGGCCGGCCCACGGACAATCTTGAAAGGCGCATTATCCTGAATCACGGTCAGCGACACCTGCCCGCCCTTGGAGACGAGCGTATCGTTGATAAGATCGTGCATGCGGTGCGTGCCAGAGTAGTGCTCGCGTGGCGCGTCGTAGCAGCTTCGGCCCAGACCAAACGCGAGGTATTCGAGGAACGAGCTCTTGCCGCTACCGCGCCCGCCGATGACGGCGTTGAATTCCGGACTGAGCGTGATCGAGGTCGGTTGCAGGATCGTGGAGCCTTCTGCCTCAATGGTGGCGGCGACCAGCGAGGGTATCGCGGGCGGCTCAATCCGTATGCGGGACCGATGCCCCAGAAAGGCCTGCCTGATCGCTTCCGCCGTTGGCTCGGCCAGCTTGATCCAAGTGTCATTCGTACCGAGCGCGCCGTAGTCGGCTGACCGGCTGTCCGAGGTCGGGAGAGGGTAAATCTCTCTGGTTGACCACGTCTTGTCAGAACCGGAAAGCCGCGTGCGGTTCTTGGCGCCGAGCGTATTGATGGTCTGGCCGCGATCAAGATAGCCGCCGACATACGGCATTCGGCGAAAATCGCCGTGGCTGCCGTCTGTCAAGACAGTGTGACTGTTCCCCTGCGAAACATTCGGCAGGACGATGTAGCGGCCGCGCAGGTGCTCAACCTCGTCGAGCAGCCTAGCGATCTCGGGATAGGCGCAGGCGAGCTGCGTCACCTTGGGGGCCACGGCACCCTTCTCCTCAAGAGCCGCAAACGCGACCCCGAGCTTCCCTTGCGCCTGCTTGCGCCAGTCCTCGGACAGATCGGCATCGAAGATGATGAGGCACTGCTTGCCGCCGCTCGCCGTCAACTCCATCCCGGGAAAGAGCCAGAGGTCGAAGTCCGGCTCGGCTTTGCGGCGCTGTTCGATCTCTTTCTGAACGTAAGGGACCATGATCATCTCGTGATGATCCGTCAACGCGACCGCCTGCAATCCTTTCGCGACGCACTGGTCCACGAACTCCTTCGCCCATTGCGCTCGCGCCACGTCAACGTCCTGCGTGGTCGCCTTTGCGTCTGTCGTCGTAATGGATTCACCGAGGCCGACGGGCCGCGCGCCCGTCCAGTTCGGATCGCGGGGCGTATGTATCTGGAAATCACATTTTTTCCAAGAAGCGAAGCTCATGAGCAGCGCCACCATAGTCTCGGTAGAGACGCCTGCTGAAGTTGCCATTTCGTGCGTCTGTCATGGTTATCTAGCTGTACCATCGTTCATCTACCCGACATGCGCGAGAACCTCAGTGACCAGTTCACTGACGTTTCTCTGCCGCAATAGCCGTACCTCACGGTCTGCATCTGAAAACCCGCCAGGCTCGAACAGCGCGACGGCGACCGGACCATCCTTGAGATAACCTTCCGTCGTTTTGTCGTCCGTGAAGCGTGTGCGTAGGATGCCGAGCGCGCGGTCAATGACGGCGGCATGCTTACCTTTGTGCGCTTCGCGGAAAAGCGCCGCAACAGCCTCGGGGCCGCCGGGCCAGTGCTCGATGCAGTAAACAAGATCGTGTGCATCCTTGCGTTCACCCCGATCGTCCAGCGCCAGCGCCTTCAGGCACGTGAAGCTCACCAGATCCGCGAAGCGGATGGTTTCGATTGCCATGCCACCATCACCGAGAAGGGCGGCGGTAATCTCTTGAGTGAGATGATGGTCGAACACCATGGAAGCGTGCGGGATGTTCAGGGCCGATATCCGCCCCTCCGTGGGCAGTGGTTTTACCCTGCCACCCGCCACCTCGGGATTGTCCGCCAGAAGTTCAAGAATAACGATTGTGTCCTCGTCAATCCGAGCCTTCCACCGCCAGGAAACCTTCTGGCCTGCATCGTTCTCACCGCGCTCGAACCCCATCTTTTTCAGGTTCTCTTCGACAGTATGGTAGGCTTCAGTCTCGGCTAGCATCTCCAGCGCAACGACAATATCGACATCGCCGGTACCGGCGTGCGCGGGCGCGGCGGGCGGGCGGTCCGGGATCAGGTAGCGGGGAACGAGCCCACCGACGAGATAGACGGACCTTTTCCATGGTCCCAAGCCGTGCAGCAGCGTAACTAGAACTCGCTCGCAGCTTTCTGTAACGGCAGCACTGTAACCGTCCTGGGTTGTAGGCTTGGCCATCAGAAACCGATCCTTTCGTGGCGCAGGTGTGCCGCCATCTCGCGGGACCGCCCCTCACCCGTCAATAGGTCGAGATAGACCTGCACCGGGCTCGCAAGCCAAGCATCATCAACACGTTCTTTGAACAGAAACTCGCCCGATGTCGGCGTCTCTATGACGTTCAGATTTGCGCCTTCGCCGACGCTGCGTGCGCCGAGTTCGGCCAGAGCTTCCTCGGCCGCCGACCCCGGCTTCATACGGCATGCGACCTGCGAAAGCGCTGAAAGGAAAGGAGAATAACGCTGCGCGGCCGCTTCCCGCGTGATGACGTAGGAAACCTCATGCTCCCGGCATGCCGCAGCGAGGCGCCTGATAATTGTGTCCGGTTCACCACGCGGTACGTAGTAACGGCGTTCACCACGCAGCCGTGTCGCCTGCACCTGTTTGCTCCATTCGTCCAGGAGGGCCGTGGGGGCGATCAGGCGCCGCTCTTTGGCGGGACCTTGCCCGCGCGATTCGAGCCAGTCATAGCGCTCTAGCGAGATCAGGGTTTCCGAAGCGGTCGAAGGTGCAACCTCAGCGATCTCGGCCAACGCCGTCGCCCCGAACCATTCACCGCGCTTGACGAGTAACGTGTGGACTATCTGGGCGCGCTTGCCCTTGAACAGGGAGCGAACCGATTTTTCGAGGGTTTTCGGCGGCGGCTTTTCCACGAAGATGTAGGCGCCGGGGGCGGGTACGTAGAGGCTGCCGCCGGTATCGTAGTAGCCGACATTCTCGTGCCGCAGCAACTCCCGCGCGCCCTGAGATATCGATTCGGCCGCCAAGAACGGAATGTTGGAAGCGCCGTGCTCTACCCCCTCACGGTGGACATAGCGGTCAAGCTGCCAGAGGATTTGTCGCACGTCGCGCGGGTAGACCGATTTTTTGACCTCGATGAGAAGGACGATATTGCGCCCACCAACATCTAGGCGCATTTCGGCGTCAATCCTGTACTGACTACCAGAGTCGAGGCGTTCAACGACCGGCTCCGATGCTTCAACTTGCGGCAGCCCCCCAAATGCTTCCCGGAGATGTTCCAGCACGTATTGCTCGTTCCTGCGGGTATTCTCTAACACGATTTGAGCCATTTTCGCTGCACAGCATATAACCGACTTATAGTGCATATACGATAAAATAGCAATATTCACTGCGCAGCGAATTTTGAGGTGGAAGCGAAAGCTCAAGAAATGTTGCTTTGGGTCACAAGAAGCCTTGGCCAAGGTCGCGCCTACTGAACGAGTACCCTGCTCGCACGGGCGACAAACCGCGCACCACCTTTTTGTTAAACACAAATTATTATGTAGATAAATATAATTACATTAAATGTATGGTAATATACAAATTAGCTAGAACCTCGCCTCCAGACGAGATGAGCCTCCTGACCATCCTCTGCCGGAAACAGCGCCGCATGAACGGGCGCCGCAAGTACCGGATCGTCGAGCCGGACACTCAGATACTCTTTCTCACCGCCCCGCTCCCGCCAGGCGGCGCCGACCTCGGAGCGGCCGACATAGAGCTTGAAGGCCGGCGCCCGTTCACTGTCGCGATTGTCGTTCGGCACAAAGCGCAGCTTTGCATCGATGATGAGGGTCCGGATGGTGCCGGACCAGCCACCCTCCTTCGTAGGCGTGAACATCCCGATCACAGACATCTCAATCCTCCTTATCGGTTGGCGGCAACGGCGCGCGAGGTGCACGTCCTCTCGATCCCGGCTGAGCGATACCGGTGCCTTTGCCCTCTCCTTCCGGCAACGCCTTCCGTGCCTTGGCAAAGCCACGATCAGCCTCCAGAAAACTCTGCAGCATGTAGGGAATGAGCTCCGGCACCGATTCAGCCTCGCCATAGGTCTCGCGATAAAGCGCGGCATAGGCCTGCAGCGCCTTGTTGAGATCGGGTGGCGCGATGAAGGTGATCTTGACCGGCGTGCGGTCGGGGAGTTTGCCGAGTTTCAGGTCGGGCATGGTTCTCATCCTCGATAGGGACGCAGGATCAGGTCCTTCTGCACGATGACGCGGATCGGCCAGCCGGGCCTCACCGTGATGGTCGGCTGGATGTTGAGATTCTTTTCGGTGAGGCGCTGGCCGGCCTGCGAAACGTTTTGCTGCGTCGACTGGCGGATCGCGCGCAGGAGATCGCTCTCCTCGCTGCCGAAACCGAGCTCGGTGCCAACGCCCAGAAGCGTCGCCAGCGCCACGCCCTTGACGAGCGCCCATGTGTGGTAGTCGACCTCGTCAGCGACGCCGGCATAACCGGTGGCATCCGTCGCCGGCAGATTGTCGATCACGATCGAGGAACCATCCGGCATCACGATGCGATGCCAGACGAGCAGCGCCCGCGACTGACCGAAGGCGACGACACTGTCGTAACTGCCGATGAGCCTCGATCCTTGCGGAATCAGCAAAGCCCTTCCGCTCACCGTGTCAAAAATATTTTCTGTGATCTGGGCAACCACAAGGCCCGGCAGATCGGAGTTGAGCCCCGTGATCAGGCTCGCGGCGATGACGCTGCCGGCCATCAACTGATGCGCCGAGACCGGTTCCTGCAGCGTGTGGCGGTTATAGATGTCAGGATCCGGTCCCCGGTTCATAAAATCGAGCTTGCGCTGCTGATGGTTCTGGTCGCGCTCCGGATCGAGGTTGAGACGCTCGTCGACTGCGGCGACAGCTTGAAGACCTGTGCTCTCCCTCGCATCAGCCACTCTCGATTGCGAAGCACGCCCCTCGCCGCTTCCGCTCCCCTTCAATTGAAAGAACACGCCTGCTTCCGCCGCCTGCCGCGCCTGTTGCGCTAGTCTGAGCCTTTCGGCGCGAGCGTCGTTCTCCTCGGCGCTCGGCACGAAGGTCGGGCGGAGGCCGGCGCTATTGTCGATGCCGAGTTCCGCCTCGCGCCTGAGGATCGGGCGGCCAAATTCGCCGGGAAGCGGCGCGCCGAGTTCGGGGATCGGCTTCGGGATCTCGTCGTAGCTCACGGGCAGCGCCGCCAGCCCCTCCGCCCTCTCCTTACGCTCCGGGTGGTAGAGCTCCCCACCATCCGGCGCCGCGAGACGAAAGCTTGAGCCTTCCAGCGCCAGAAAGGCGAGCGCGAAAATCGTCGCCGAGCCCGTCGCCGCGACGCCGATGACGACACTGCGCCGGAACCGTGTCACACGGCGCGGCTTGGCGCGCAGCGCCAGCGTTTCGGGATCGACTTTCCCCGACGACTGCGTCTGACCCTGAGGCGAGGCGGGACCGGCCATATCTCTCTCCTATCGTCCCGGCCGCAGCCGCGAGGGGCGATCATCGACGACGCCCGCTACCCTGTCGGTGCGGCTGATGCGCACCACCTGTTGCGGCGCCTCGCCGAGGTGCAATTCCGCCGCCGCGAAGAGGCGATCGACAATGTAGTAATGGCCGCGCAGCCGGTAATTGACGAGTTCGCTGCCGCCCGAGGGGCCGACCACGAAGAGCGGCGGTGCCTCGCCCTGATCGAACCGCGCGGGAAACTCGATATAGACTTTCGAACCGTCATCGAAGGCGCGGAGCGGCCGCCAGGGCGGATTATCGCCCGTGATCTCGTAGCGGAAACGGAGCGCGGCGAGATCGATACCGCTTGCGATTGCCGATGCCGCTTGCGCCCTCGCGTTCCGCGCCTGCAAGGCGAGCAGCTCGTCGCGCGGATAGGTCCAGGAGAGTGCGGCCATGGCCGTCGCCTCGGTGCTCTGAAGCGCCAGACGATAGGCGCGGCGATCGGTGGTGATGACGAGATTGGTCTCAAGCCCGGCGGCGAAAGGCTTCACCAGCACATGGACACGTTTGCCGGTGCCGGAGCCACTTACAGTATCGCCGATCACCCAGCGCACCGTGTCACCCGCCGAGACGGCGATGAGTTCCTCGCCCGGCTGCAATGCGATATCGCTGACGCGCTCCGGCGTCGCATAAAGCCGGTAGAGCGCGCCTTCAGTGAAGGGATAGACCTGGATCGCATTGATATAGCCATCCCGCATGGGTTCGATCAGCGCCTCCTTGTTGGCGGCATCGACCCGTTCCGTCGGCACCCGCTTGTCGGGCTTCGGTTTCGCCGTATCGAGAGGCTGCAACTGACCCGGCAGCGGCAAAGGCTCCGGCAGGGCGACGATCTCGACGGGTTTCGGGGGCTGAGGTTCGAGCTGTGCCGGTTGCAGGTCGACCGCGTCATAGCGGATCTGGGGTGGCGGCACCTTGTCGGCACAGGCGGTCAACACAAGCGCCGAGATGCTTACCATCAAGAACGAACGGATCGGGGTCATCTGGTTCTCCTTGGTCAGGGGGCTTCACCGGCGTTGAGTTCGCGTGACCAGTCGAGCGCCTCGACATAAAGGCCGAGCGGGTTCTTTCGGAGCGTCTCGGCATTGCGGGGCGGCCGAATGCCGATGGTGAGAATGGCGGTCCAGTGGGTCGTCGCGGCGAGGCTGCCGCGCTCGTAAAGCCGCTCGCGCCATTTGACCTGGAAGGAGCGCTCCGAGACGCGGACGACGCTGGTCACCTCGACGGATACATTGCGCGTGCCGACCGATTTGAAGGGATCGCTCTCGCGCGCGAATTCGTTGAGGAATGTCGCCGCCCTGCCGGTCGCATGGTCGTAGGCTTCGAGCCAGTTCTTCCGCAAGACGATAGGGTCGGAGGAAAGCGAGCGGACATTCGAGATGAAGCGCGCCAGCACAAAGGCGATCTGGGCATCTCCCGGCGTATAGGCCTCGATAGCGGGGCGCACAGCGCGGACCTCGCCCGAACGCTCGATCTCGACCACGTACGGGGTCACGTGAGACTGCAGCGATTGCCAGTAGAGGCCCGCCGACAGCCCGGCGCTTAGCGCGAGACATCCAAATGCCATCAGCCGCCAGTTTCGCGCCTGAACGCGCGCCGCGCCGATGCGCTCGTCCCAGGCTTGTGCCGCCTTCTGATAGGGGGTGACCGGTTCGGGGGTGCGGCCATATCGCTCCGTGGCACGTTTGAAGAGCATCAGGACCTCCCATCGTCGAAGGAAGGATTGGCGCCGGCACCCGGCCGGTCGCCTTCGCGGATCGCCTGCATCGCGGTCTGGGTATGGGTGCGGCGGCGCTGCTCGGCCCGGAGACGCCGCGCCCAGTCGGGTGTCCCCGCCGCCATGCTTGAAGACATTCCGGCAGAAGACGATGCGGCCATGCCCGGTACAGGCCCCATCCCCACCGCACCGGCCGTCGCGGTGCCCATGCCGGTGCCGGCCCGAAGTGCCGAAAGTCCGGCCGCACTTCCCATCCGGGCCGCCCCGAGCGCCATGCCGCCGGCCAGCGCCGCACCGGCCGCAACGCCACCGGTCGCCCCGACCACCGCGCCTGCACCAAGCTGCGGCGCGCCGGAGACGAGGCCCGCGGCAATGCCGGGCCCGAAAATGCCGAGCCCGAACAAAGCGAGCGAAGCCAGCACCAGCGCCATGGCGTCGTTGAGATTGGGCTCGCGGCCCTGAAGCGCCGTCACGAAATCGGTGAAAAAGCCCGAACCGATGCCGATGATGACGGCGAGCAGCATCACCTTGACGCCCGAGGCGACGACATTGCCGAGCACACGCTCGGCGAGAAACGCCGTTTTGGTCCAGAGCGCGAAGGGCACCAGTACGAAGCCCGCCAGCGTCGTCAGCTTGAACTCGATGATGGTGATGAAGAGCTGCACCGCCAGGATGAAGAAGGCGGCGATGACGACCGTCCAGGCGAGTACCAGCACGATGATCGTGACCGCATGGTTGAAGAAACTCGTGAACCCCATCAAGGAGCCCGCCTGTTGCAGGAGCGGCCAGGCCGCCTCGAAGCCGATACCGGCGAGATAGCCCGGCCGGAGCAGGTCGTCGGCGGTGAGCTCGTTCTCCGCCGCATGCAGACCGAGGCCTGCGAAGGAACGGAAGATGATGTCGGCAAGGCCTGCAAAATTATTCAGGATCAGCGCGAAGACGCCGACATAAAGGACCTTCCGCAGGAGACGGCCCAGCACATTGCTCTCCTCCATCGCCCAGAAGAGACCGGCCAGCGTGATGTCGATGCCGATCAGGATCGCGGTCAGGAAGGCGACATCGCCCTGCAGCAGTCCGAAGCCGCTGTCGATTGCCTGGGTGAAGGCTTCCATGAACCGGTCGATGACGCCAAGATCGTCCATGCCGCTCGCTCCTCGCCTCTTACTCTTCGTTTGTCACTCTTCGATTGTCACCGCGCCCCGTAGGCTTTTCCCTCGCCCATGAAGCGGTCGAAGCTTGCGCGGGCCTGTTCCTCGGCCTGGGCCTTGCGTGCCGCATCAAGCGCTTCGGCGCGATATTGGGCCGCCATCAGGCTCTGGATCTGAAGCTGTTGTTTCGTCGAAAGCGCGAGCAACTGGTTTGCCGCCTGCTGCGCCTGAAGCGCACCGACCGCGCCTTGCGAGGCGGCGACCAGCGAGACGAGCGCCGCCTGGTCGCTCTCGACATTGCGCGCGATGCCCGCCTGCAGGCGCATCGTGTCGCCGTAGGCCGACATGGCATCGCGCCAGCGCTGTTCGGCATCGGCGAGAAGCACGTCGTGAGTGACCTCCGCGCCGTAGCGCTCGGGATAGCTTTGTTCCAGTGCCTCTTGCGTCGCCTCGATGGTGAAGGCGATGCCCCGCGCCTGATCCATCAGCTGACCGATCCTTGTCAGCCCCGAGACCATGCCCTGCAGCGTCGAGAGATCGAGATGCTCCAGGTTCCGCGCCATATTGTCGAGCATCACGGCCTCGTTCTGGAGCGAGCGGATCTGGTTGTCGATCTGCTCCAGCGCGCGCACCGCCTGCAGCAGGTTCTGCACATAGTTGGTGGGATCGAAGACGGTCATGGCCGTTGCCGGACGTAGGTATGCCGTTGCGAGACCAGCCGAGAGGCAGAGAGCGAGCAGCACGGCCCGCAACGTCTTGCGCGTCATGAGGACGTCTCCGATGAAGAAATTTTCGCTGTATGGATGTCGATGAGATCGGCGGCCCAATCGAGGCCCTTCGCGGCGAGAAATCTCTTCGCGAAACCCGCTGACCCCGTCTCATTCAACACACGACCGATGAGTTTCCGGTCGGCGGAAGAAGACGCGCCGCAAAAGGTGAACGCCACGGGACCGAGCCCGAGTTCGAAAAGCCGGTTGCCGCGGCGGGATTGGAGATAGTAGTGCCGCTTCGGCATGGCTTCCGCGATCAGCTCGATCTGACGGATGTTGAGACCGAAGCGTTCGTAAGCCGCCCGCGCCTGAGGTTCGATCGCGCGATCGTTCGGCAAGAATATCCGCTGCGGACAGCTCTCGATGAGGACGGGCGCGATGGCGCTGTCGGCGATATCGGCGAGCGACTGGGTCGCGAAGACAACAGCGACATTCTTCTTGCGGAGTGTCTTCAGCCATTCGCGAATGCGGGGCGCGAAGATCGGATCGTCGAGATAGACCCAGGCCTCGTCGAGGATGAGGAGCGTCGGCGCGCCGGTGAAGCGTTCCTCGAGGCGATGGAAGAGATAGGTCAGGACCGGCATCACCGCCCCCTTCTCATGCAGCAGCGCCTCCATCTCGAAACACTGGATGCCGGATAGCGCGAGCGCGGCATCTGCCGCGTCGAGCAGATGCCCGAAGGAACCTTCCAGCGTATAGGGCGCAAGCGCCGCCTTGAGCGCATTCGATTGCAGCAGCACGGAGAGACCGGTCAGTGTGCGCTCCCCGCGCGGTGCCGAGGCGAGGCTCCCGAGCGCCGACCAGACGGCATCCTTCACCTCCGGCGTTACCTCGAGTTTCTCATGCGTGAGAAGCGCGCCGATCCATTCCGCTGCCCAGCCACGTTCCGCCGCTTCGTCGATACGGGCGAGCGGCTGGAAGGCGAGCACGGCCTCACCATCACCGGTGCCCAGCGCATGATGGGCGCCGCCCATGGCGAGAATGGCGGCACGCGCCGAGAAGCCCTTGTCGAAGAGATAGATCTGCGCATCCTCGTAGCGGCGGAACTGCATCGCGATCAGCGCCAGCAACACCGATTTGCCGGCGCCGGTCGGGCCGACGATCAGCATATGGCCGACATCGCCGATATGGGTCGAAAGACGGAAAGGCGTCGCGCCCTCGCTTTCGGCATGGAGCAGGACCGGACCGTCCAAATGCTCGTTCCGCGCCGGCCCGGCCCAGACCAACGAGAGCGGCATCAGATGAGCGAGATTGAGCGTATGGACGATCGGCTGCCGGACATTGGCATAGACATGACCGGGCAGACTGCCGAGCCAGGCCTCGACCGCATTGGTGCTTTCGCGGATCACGGTGAAGCCGGCGCCGGTGACCGCGCGCTCGACGGCGCGGCGATACTCGTCCGCGACTTCGGCATCCTCATCGCCGACGGTGATCGTCGTCGTCAGATAACCGAAGCTCACATGATCGCCGCCCAGCGCCTGCAGCGCGAGATCGGCATCCACCACCTTGTTGTCGGCATCCGTATCGAGAAGCGGTGCCGGTTCGTTGTACATGACCTCGCGCAAGAGGGCCGTCACCGATTTGCGCTTCGCGAACCATTGCCGGCGGAGTTTGGTCAGTTCCCGCGTCGCCTGGGTCTTGTCGAGCGCGATGAAGCGCGTCATCCAGCGATAGGGAAGCGCCAGATGATTGAGCGCATCGAGCAATCCCGGCCGGGTCAGGTTCGGGAAGCCGAGGATCGTCAGCGTCCGCAGATGCCGCGCGCCCAGCATCGGCTCGAGACCGCCACTCAGGGGCTCGTCCACCAGTACCGCATCGAGATAGACCGGCGTTTCGGGCGGCACGATCCGATGGCGCTTGGAGGAGACGGCGCGGTGGAGATAGGTGAGCGTCTCCGCATCGTCGAGCGGATGGAGCTCCGGCATGAAGCCCTTGAGGAGATCGGCGATCCGGTCGGTCTCGGCGATGAAGCCGTCGAGATCTTCGCGCCAGTCGCGCGTGCTGTCCGCCCTCTCCTTCTCGATGAGCCACCGCTCGGCCCGCGAGACCGTGTCCGCCAGCGGCATATAGTAAAGTGTGAGGTGGCAGGCGCTCTCGAAATGCGCCTTCTCCACGAAGCCCGCGCGGCGCTCGCGGTCGACAAGCCATGACGCGGCGTCGGGAAAGGCGCTGTCGGGATAATCCGCCGCTGCGAAGCGTTCGGCCTCGAAGAACAAGGCCCAGCCCGAACCGAAACGGCGCGCGACATTGTTGAAGCGGGCCGCGACGCCGATCAGTTCCGCCTCCGTCGCGCTTTCGAGATCGGGGCCGCGGAACCTCAGCGTCCGCTGGAAACCGCCATCCTTGTTGAGGATAACGCCGGGCGCGACGAGTGCCGCCCAGGGCAGATGATCGGCGAGGTGGTCCGGCTTGCGACGGTATTCGGCGAGGTTCAGCATGAGAGATACCCCTTCTGCCGCAGATGACGCGCGAGCACCTGCCCGAATTGCGGATCGCGCTTCGTCGCGAAGACGCAAAGCGTGTGACCGGCAAGCCAGAGGACAAGACCCGCAATCCAGAGTTGAAGGCCGAGACCGAGCGCGGCCGCCACCGTGCCGTTCAGGATCGCCACGCTGCGCGGCGCGCCGGCGAGCAGGATCGGTTCGGCAAGGGCGCGGTGAAGCGGCACTTCGAAGCCTTCAAGATGGCCGCTCATGCGATCAGCGCCCCGCCGCCGAAGGAGAAGAAAGAGAGAAAGAAGCTCGAGGCCGCAAACGCGATCGACAGGCCGAAAACGATCTGAATGAGACGCCGGAAGCCGCCCGCCGTATCGCCGAAGGCGAGCGTCAGTCCCGTCACGATGATGATGATCACGGCGACAATCTTCGCGACCGGCCCTTGCACGGAATCGAGAATCTGCTGCAGCGGCTGCTCCCAGGGCATGCCGGTGCCGGCCGCCTCTGCGGCGCCGATAAACATGAGGCCCAGGACCAGGGACAGCGCGCCGGTTCGGATGAGACGAGTGAGCACGTACATGAGGCAGTCCTTTCGGGTCAGACAGAGGAGCGATGTGGGCCGGCGGTTTCGGTGACGAGGTAATCGCCATTGGCATCGAGGCCGGTGACTTGGGCGATACAGCCGACATGGCGCGCGGCCCCTCTTCCCTCGATGAAGACGACGAGATCGATCGCCTCGGCGATGAGGCGGCGCGGCACGACGGCGCTCGACTCCTGGACGAGCTGTTCAAGCCGGTAAAGGGCGGCACGGGCCGAGTTCGCATGCAACGTCGCGATGCCGCCAGGATGGCCGGTGTTCCAGGCCTTCAGCATGTCCAGCGCCTCGCCGCCTCTCACCTCCCCGACTATGATGCGGTCGGGCCGGAGGCGGAGCGTCGAGCGGACGAGATCGGCGAGCGAGACCACGCCGGGTTTGGTGCGGAGCGCCACGCAATCGGGGGCCGCGCATTGAAGCTCGCGCGTATCCTCGATCAGGATGATGCGTTCGTCGGCTGTCGCCATTTCGGCGAGAAGCGCATTGGCGAGCGTCGTCTTGCCGGAACTCGTGCCACCCGCGATCAGGAGATTGCGCCGCTCGGCGACGGCGTCGCGTAAGGCGCTCGCCTGCTCCGGCGAGAGGATGCGGTCGGCGATATAATCGTCCAGCGTATGGATCCGTGCGGCGGGTTTGCGGATCGCGAAACAGGGTGCGGATGCCACAGGCGGCAGCAGACCCTCGAAGCGCTCGCCGCTTTCAGGCAACTCCGCGCTCACCACCGGGTTGCCGGCATGGACTTCCGTGCGGACATGCGAGGCCACAAGCCGGATGACGCGTTCGACCTCGGCCGGCTCGAACGCCACGCCCGTATCGACCCTGCCCTCGCCCAGCCGGTCGAGCCGGAGACTGCCATCGGGATTGACCATCACCTCGACGACCATGGGATCGGTGAGCGCGGCGGCGATCGCCGGTCCCATGGCGGTCCGGAGCATCGAACGGCGCCGCTCTCTCGACTGCGCTTCGGCGTGACCGCTCATGACGCCTCCTCCGTCTCGCCGCTGCGCAGGATCGTGTCGCGGCTCAGATCCCGCCTGCCGCCCGCGAGTTGCCGCCCGACCCGGTCGATAAAGGCCTCGAAACGGTCGCGGCCGACCGCACGGGCCGTCTGATCGGGCTCGGGCAGCGGTGCCGTGACGGTCAGCTGATAGCGGACGAAGAGCCCCAGGCTCTCCATCACGATCGCGAGATCGCGCTCGATGCGGTTCAATTGCCCGCTCATGCGGTCGAGCCGCACCTTGAAGAGATCGTCGAGCTCCTTCGCACCGCGGCGCGCGAGATAGGCGCGCAGCGCGTCGCTGACGATCGCGGATTTGGACGAGCCGGGCTTCGCGGCGAGCTTCTCGAGCTCCTCGGTCAGCGCATCGTCGAGATAGAGATGATGGCGGGGCTTCATCGTGCGCACCTTCAAAATCCGGGAAGAAGCTCTTGCGAAGCGCGTTGCCGGTCGCCGTCGCTCCCCGCATTGGCCGCATAGGCGCGTTTGATCGCGCTGCGTCCGGCGCGTTTTCCCCCATCCATTGCCTTGGGATCGGCACCCGCATCGCCGTCATCGTCGAAAAGGCCGAGCGTCGCCTCGCGAGGTTCGCGCGGCTTCGCGACCTCCTTCGCCTGCAGGCCCGGATGGCGCTGCTGCTGCAGCCCGCCTTCCTCTTCCGCCAGCCCGGCATCGGGATCGGGTACACTTGTGGCGGCGAGCCGATGATCGAGCCCACGCACCTGGCCGCTCCAGTCGTCGGGACGGGCGGCGGGCCGGTCACGGTAACCATTCTCGGCAAGGACCGGCGCCGGCTTCACCCGCTCGGTGAAGTTCCTGTCCTCGTAATAGCGAAGCTTCTTCGCCCGGATCGGCGCGAGGCCCGAGACCAGCACCAGCTCGTCGGCCGGCGGCAATTGCATCACCTCACCCGGCGTCAGCAGCGGGCGCGCCGTCTCCTGCCGCGAGACCATGACGTGGGAGAGCCAGGGCGCGAGCCGATGACCGGCATAGTTGCGCTGCGCGCGGAGTTCCGTTGCGGTCCCCAGCGCGTCCGAAATGCGCTTCGCCGTCCGCTCGTCATTCGACGAGAAGGCGATCCGGACATGGCAGTTATCGAGGATCGCATTGTTCTCACCATAGGCCTTGGATATCTGGTTCAGGGACTGCGCGATCAAATAGGCCCTGATCCCGTAGCCCGCCATGAAGGCGAGCGCCGTCTCGAAGAAATCGAGCCGCCCGAGCGCCGGGAACTCGTCCAGCATCATGAGAAGCCCATGACGCCGGCGCTTCGCCGGATCGCCTTCGAGCTTCTCGGTGAGGCGCCGCCCGATCTGGTTGAGCACGAGACGCACCAGCGGCTTCGTGCGCGAGATGTCGGCCGGCGGAATGACCAGATAGAGCGAGACGGGCCGTGCCGCATCGACGAGATCGGCGATCCGCCAGTCGCAGGCCGAGATGGTCGCCGCGACGATCGGATCGCGGTAAAGCCCCAGAAACGACATGGCGGTCGAGAGCACGCCGGAGCGTTCATTGTCGGACTTGTTGAGGACCTCCCGGGCAGCCGACGCCACAACGGGATGGACCTCCGGGCGGTCCGGCGTGCCCAGATGGTTCGTCGCCATCATGGCGCGCAGCGTGTGCTCGAAGGAGCGTCGCGGGTCCGACAGCAGCGTCGCCACCCGGGCAAGCGTCTTCTCTTCCTCCGCATAAAGGACATGCAGGATCGCGCCGACCAGCAGGGCGTGGCTCGTCTTCTCCCAGTGATTGCGCCGTTCGAGCGCCCCTTCCGGATCGACCAGGATATCGGCGATGTTCTGAACATCGCGGACCTCGTCGGGGCCCTTCCGCACTTCAAGCAGGGGGTTGTAGCGGGCGGAGCGCGGATCGGTCGGGTTGAAGAGGAGGCAATGGGAAAAGCGGCTCCGCCAGCCGGCGGTCAGCTGCCAGTTCTCGCCCTTGATGTCGTGAATGACGGCAGACCCCGTCCAGGAGAGCAGCGTCGGGACGACAAGCCCGACGCCCTTGCCGGAGCGCGTCGGCGCGAAAGCCATGACATGCTCCGGTCCGTCGTGACGGAGATAATGCTCGCCCAATCGTCCGAGAAACACCCCGGCCGCGCGGAAGAGCCCCGCCCGCTCGATCTCGCCGCGCTTCGCCCAGCGCGACGAACCATAAGTGGTGACGAGTTTGCCCTGCCTGGCCCGCCAGAGAGAGCCGACAATGGCAACCGCGCAACCGGCGACGCCACTCGAAGCCGCGATCGCACCCGCTTGCGCGAAGATGTCCGGCGCATAGGCCTCATAGGCATACCACCACTCGAAGAGCCGCCAGGGGTAATAGACGGGCCATGACAGGAGAACGAACCAGGGCGCGCCGAGACGCGTCTGGAAGCCGAGTGCGAAGGCTGCCCATTGCGTCGCGGTCCAGACACCCAGAATGACGATCGCGAAGACGATCAGCGCCTGACCGATCAGAAGTTTTGTCGGGGTCATCCGTCTCTCTCCATCGCGCCAAAGCTCGCGAGAACGAGAGACAGGATTCAATCGGAAGGAGGATTCTGAAAATCGCCTTTATCTGCGCCCTCACGCGACGATGAACGCAGACGAGAAAGAGAGCGCCCGTGAGAATGCATGAACGTGAGAGCAAGGACTCTGGAAACGCGAATTCACGAGGTGTAGAATCCAATAACGAGCGTTGATGCACGAAATCGTTTGCACCGCTCCGATGAAGCGAGAACTCACAGCAACAGATGGAGATCCGACATGATCGCCATGCTTCTGCTTACCGTCTTCGGGCTCGGCGCCTTCTGTATGCTGCTGTTCAGATGCGCGGTCTATGCGCTTCCGGTCATGGTCGGGCTTTCGACCGGTTACTGGGCGATCACATCAGGCGCTGGCATAGTGGGTGGCGCTCTCGTCGGCCTGGTCGTCGGCGGCCTCGTCTTCGGCCTTGGGCAGGCAGCGCTCGCGACGAGCCGCTCTCCGCTGCTGCGGTTCCTGGTTGTGGGGGTATTTGCAACGCCTGCGGCGCTGGTGGGCTACGGCATGATGCTGGAGATATGGCAACTCACCATGTCTGCCAGCATTTGGCAGCACGCGTTCGGGGTTGTCGCAGGCCTTGCAGTCGCCATCGCGACGGCGGCCTGACTTCTGGACGAAAACCCTTTGCCAACAGGCGAGAAAAACGGCGCGGTCTCACCCCGGCTCTGAATGACTGCTTTGCGCCGATTGTGTTGATTAAGTCGGCGGTTGAACCGGCTTCTGGAGCGTGATTCCATCGTGCTGTGCTGATCGGAGGGCAGAGCGATGATGGGAACACAGGCGGTGCCGGCGCAGCTGTTTTATGACTTCTGTCTCGACGATCATGTTCCTGACGATCACCTGTTGCGACGTATCGACCGGTTCCTGGATCTCGAGGCGGTGCGCGCGGAGCTAAAGCCCTTTTACAGCATGATCGGCCGGCCCTCGATCGATCCGGAACTGATGATGCGGATGCTGATCGTGGGCTACAGCCTGGGCATCCGGTCCGAACGGCGCCTGTGCGAGGAGGTCCATCTCAACCTGGCTTACAGATGGTTTTGCCGTCTGGGGCTGGACGGCAAGGTGCCCGACCATTCGACCTTCTCGCGCAACCGGCACGGCCGTTTCCGGCAGAGCGATATCCTGCGGCATCTGTTCGAGACGGTGGTGGAACGCTGCCTGCGCGAGGGGTTGGTCGGTGGCGAAGGCTTTGCCGTCGATGCGAGCCTGATCGCGGCGGATGCCAACAAGCAGCGCTCTGTTCCCGGCGACGAGTGGCACCTCAAGGACCTTGGCCCGGATGCGGGGCAAGCCGTGCGTGAGTATCTGGCCACACTGGACGATGCGGCCTTCGGCGCCGCCAGCGCGGCGAAGCCGAAGTTCGTCTCGCCCTCGGATCCGGCCGCGCAGTGGACCGGCGCCCATAAGGGGCATGCCTTCTTCGCCTATGCCACCAACTATCTGATCGATACCGAGAATGCTGTCATCCTCGACGTCGAGGCCAGCCGCGCCATCCGGCAGGCCGAGGTGTGCGCTTCGCGAACGATGATCGACGGAACCAATAAGCGCTTCGGCCTCAAGCCTCGGCATCTGGCGGCCGACAGCGCCTATGGATCGGCGGCGAACCTCGCCTGGCTGGTCAAGGAGCGGCAGATAGAGCCGCACATCCCCGTCTTCGATAAATCGAACCGGACCGACGGCACCTTCTCGCGCTCCGACTTCGTCTTCGATGTCGAGCAGGATCACTACACCTGCCCGGGTGGCAAGCTGCTGGTGCAGTTCAGACGGACCTATGCGACGCCGCGTTCGGGCATCACCAAAGACGGAACGCGGCTATACCGGTCGAGCAAGTCCGACTGCCAGAACTGCACCCTCAAGATGAAGTGCTGTCCGAACACGCCACAGCGCAAGGTGCCGCGCGACATCGACGAGGATGCGCGCGATGTCGCCCGGGCTCTGGCGAACACGCCGGCCTATGAGCGTTCGCGGCATCGGCGCAAGAAGGTCGAGATGCTCTTCGCCCACCTCAAACGCATCCTCAAACTCGGCCGTCTGCGCCTACGCGGACCGAAGGGCCCCAGAGACGAGTTCCTCCTCGCCGCCACCGCGCAATACCTGAGGAAGCTGGCGAAGCTTCGAGCAATGCCGAGCCATGGCCCTGCGGCGGCATGAAGCCACACCGGCCGGGTAACCGGCCCGCCGTCATAAGGCCATCAGGCATCAGGCCCCCGGGCAACGGGCCCGAAATCATCGTCCCACGGACGAACTGACGATCTCGCAGCGACTAAATCAACAATATCGGCGCAAAGCGGACCTATGAAACCCCTGACCCTCTCTGCCTCCCGATCATCCACGACACCCTCCCCTCCCGGACAATCCCCGAGACCTGCTTGCCGATATGCCGCTCCAGCACCGGCCGCCAGGGCACGAGCGTGAACTCGCGCGATTTCTCGATGACCGCGAAACGGCCGCTGCCGAGATCGACATGCCGGCGATAGGTCCCGGTCGCCTTTTGCCCGGATTCGGCTTCGACGTAGGGCAGACCGAGTTCGCCCGAGAGTTGCCCCGCCACACGCAGCAGTTCGCGGCGGCGCAGGATGCCGAGCATGTTGGCGCGATAGACGATCCGGTCCTGCTCTTCCCGCGCCAGTTCCTGCCCGACCAGCCATTGCCGGCGCAACGCAAGCGCGCCGCGGACATCTCCGCCAAAGCCCCCTTCGCGCAAGGGCTCCGGCTTTTCCGCCACCAGCTCGCGATCAAGCCAGGTCGCGCCATTGGCGGTCACCTGTCGCTCTAGCGGCCAGGCGGAAAGCGTCTCGACGAGGACAGGACTCGATCTTGCCAGACCGCGCTCGAAGGATGCGGCGCGTTCCAGGTGATCGGGCGCGATTGCCCAGCTTCCGTCAGGTTCACGCTCAACCAATCCGCCCTGCCGCCGCATCGCTTCCAGCCGCCGGATGTGGGTTTCGACGAAGTCGCGGCTCGTCGTCGGATCGTGGCACAGATGCGCGTCGATGTCGTAGCGGCCGCCATTCGCGGCGGCGATCTCCGCGATCGTCCGGTCGACCTCTCTTGGTTCCACCGGTTTTGGCGTGATCGCGACGATGGCGCCGTCCGGCAGAGCTTCCACAGATTCTGACCGGCCGATATCCACGTAATGCGCGCGGCCGTCGAGCCCGTCGACGATCAGGTAGTGACGGTCATTGAGTTCGTCCGACAGTCCCCGGCCAATGACACGACCGACAATGCGCCGCGCCTGCCCACCTGCCGGATCGTGAACCGCATAATCCGACGGCGCGCGGGCGAGTCCTTTCTCGGTCATTTCGCGGTGAAGCGTCTTGATGACGTCGCCACGTTCGCCCATGCGGCGAAGCGCCGGTTCCAACCCCTTGGCAAGCTTCCACGTTCCGGGCGTGACCTCCTCCGCCAGTCCCAGTCGCTTCAGCTTCTGCAGCCGGCCCGCCCGCAAGGTTTGCCGGAACGCATCACCTGCGGTCATATCAGAACGGACGTGACCTTCGTCATCCGTCTCCTTCAACAAACCGCGATCGAGACTGGTGAACCGTTCCTGTTCGACTTCCCGCGCGAGGTTCGCCTCAATCTCGAGATCGCTGCGGGGGCCGAGATCGAGGGTGACAATTTCGGCGGCGCGTTCGCGCATGCCTGTCGACAGATAATCCCGCGCGATGACGAGGTCTTGTCCGCGCTCGTCCTTGCCGCGGAGCATGATGTGGGTATGGGGATGGCCGGTATTGTAGTGATCGACCGCGACCCAATCGAGATGCGTCCCCAAATCCTCCTCCATGCGGGCCATGAAGCGCCGCGTGAAACCCTTCAGTTCCTCATATTGCGCTGCGTCCTCGACCGAAACGATAAAGCGGAACTGGTGCCGGTCGCCGTCGCAGCGTTTCAGAAACGCCTCGCCGTCCGCCCGGTCGTGCTCGACGTCGTAAAGCTCGCCCGGCAGCCCCTCGCGCGTCACGCCGTCGCGCTGGATATAGCGGAGATGGAGACGCGCCGCTTTCTGACCCTGCCCCTTCAGCTTCACGATGCGGGATTTGACGACCACGCGCCGCGCGCGAAAGGCAGCATGGGTTCCGCGCGATGCGAGGACACGACCGATGCCGGCGCCGCGGCCGATGCGATTGCCCTGGAACCCCGCCCCCGGCGACGTTCCACCGAAGCGGCGACCGCCCGCCAGCGCCGCCGATTTCAGCACCCGCTGCTGGTAGCGGCGTTCGGCCTTTCCGTCGCGCGCTCCGATCCGGCCGAGACGTGGTTCGAATTTGTCGTCCTGCATCGTCTCCTCTCCGCGATCGCCACCTATCATCAAAAAATGATCGGCTTTTGCTGGCGGACAAGACGGCGCCATGAAGATCGAAGAGACACAGGGACTTGGCGCGACAATGGCGCCACGCCTTCGGCGCATGGCGCCGTCAAAAGAGATGTGCAGACAGGAACATAAGCCCCTCATGGCGCCGTTCTTTTATCTTGCCCTCCCGCGATATCGAGTTCACCCCACGCTCACCTGCGTCGATGCCCTTTCTCCTGGGACTGACTAACGGGAGATGCTGAAGAGCTGCACGAAGAGATCGCCACCACCGGCAGCGAAGTCACCGCGCGATTTGCCGTCAGAACCGGCAAAGAGATACCGCTTTCGACGCTGAACCGTATCGTTCGTCGAAGCAACTTCGGGGCGCGTTTCATGCCCGTCGAGCGGGAAGAAAAGCGATTTTCCGGAGGCGAAAGACACGCGTGCGGTTGCCAATGAGACGACTGCTTTGTCGTCTGTGGGGACGATTTCAACACGCGGGAGAACCACCGCGAGATAGGCGTGGGTCTCTTCGGGAAGGCTCCGCTCGCCCTTCAGATAGGCCTGATAGCGTGTCGGCCCGGCATGATAGGCGGCAAAAAGTCCCGGAAAGCCGAAGCGGTCGCGCATCTCACTCAGATAGGCCGTGCCCGCCAGAATATTGTCGCGCGGATCATGCGGATCGGGGCCGAGCCCATGTCGCGCCCGCAGTTCGGCATAGGTCGCGGGCATCAGCTGCATCAGTCCCATTGCGCCCGCAGGCGATGTGATCGGCGCGTCGTTCAGCAGAGTCCGGCCACCGCTTTCCGCCTCGATGACGGCCTCGATCCAGTGCGCCGGAATACCGAAATGCCGCGCGGCTTCGGCGATGAGGGGCCGCCATCGCGCCATGTTCCTTGCTTCCGGATCGACCACTATGCTCATGGTGGCTAGTGGTGTGAGGCCATGCTCCGGCTCTGCGCTGCGGATCGCATGGGCGAGAACCAGCGTCAGAATATCCATAGCGGTACCAGCCTGCCGATGACGAGCGCCCGCTCGACCAGCCCGAAATACCGCCCATCGAAAGAGCTGGGTTCGCCTTCGGCGAGCAGCAAAACATGATAGCCGCCGAGCCTCTCGCAGCCCCGCCAGCGCGGCATAAGGCGGCCCTCGCCGTCCAACTCCAGCCGCCGCACCGCGTGCCGCCCGTTGATCGTGAGGTCGTTGCCGGTCATGCAGACCGTATCGAACCGGCTGGCCGCAACGCGCTTGATCAGCAGGGCATCGCGCGCGAGATAGTGCCGTTCGTCGGCAATGCGTCGTGCCTCTTCCGGCAAGCGCGCCAGCACAAGATCGCCCCGGACAAAATCCGGCGAGAGACGCAGATAGAGCCCGCGCGGGGCGCTGGCGCTTGCGTTCCAGACGAGACGCGGCAGTGGGTCGAGAAGCGCCGTCGCGCCGATCAGGCCGATGCCGAACACAGTCCAGAGAAGAAGACGCCTGCGGCGGTGCGGGTGTTTCGGGCCGCGCGGAGACCGCATGGGCACCAGCGCGCCGCTCTCGGCGATGAGGGAGAGCCGCTCACTCATCGGAGGTCGAGCGCTTTGCCCGCTCCCGCGACCAGGCGTCGAGATCGTCGATGTGATAGCGCACATAACGGCCATGCTTGCGGTATTCGGGGCCACCGCCGACGACGCGCATCTTTTCCAGCGTGCGCTCGGAGAGGCCGACATAGTGCGCGGCCTGCGGCGTGTTGAGAAAGGGACTGCCCTTCTTGGCATTCGCAGCCCGGGTCGCGTCGTCATCCATGGGGCACCTCGCATGTAACCCACGCGCGAATCGCGCAAGGAAGCCCCACCACGGCAAGGATCGGAAAAAGAGGTCCGGTGACCGAGCGGCGAATATCCGGCCACGTCGTTTCGCCAGCGCAACAGATCGCAGAAGGGAAAAGCCTCCGCGCCCGGAGGGACGCGGAGGCGATGGTGTGACGTCAGTCGACGGGATTCCAGATCAGCGCGAAGGTCTCGTCGTCATCCTGACCGGCGGCGCGGCCGAGATTCGCGTAGAGCCGGCGCGGCCCGAATTCCGGGGCGGCGAGGCTGAGGCTCACATAGTCCCGGCCCGAAGTTTCGCCGGTACGCGTCCAGCCCGCGCCGATCTCGACGCCCTGCGTGAGGACGCGGAAGTCCGGCTGCGCCTCGGCGCTTTTCGCCGCATTGGGCACGATATCGATCTCGGCGCGGATGGTCAGTGTCTTCAACTGGCCCTTGTAACCGCCGCTCGACTGCTTGGTGACATATCCGATTGCAGGCATGGTCTTTCTCCTTCGATGAACGCCGAGGGGTCCATTCCCCTCGCGATGGCGAACCCCGATGGGCGCGGCAGCCGCCCGCCGAACCGGAGGCCGGAGCGCAAGCGCAGGACCCGAGCGCCGGGCTTTTTTGAAGCGAAGCGACCCCGCGAGGAGCGCGCGGCAGCGCGCGGGGAAAAAAGCCCGGCGCGACGGTTTCGGGCGGGCGGTAGCGCCCATAGGTATCGCCGCTCAAGCGAGGGAATGACCCCGGTGACGCCCCTGCCGAAGGAGGAGAGAGCCCTTGCAATCCATGCGCGCCAAGCTTCCTGAGGCGGACGGGCCGGATGATGAAGGCCGGAGCGATAGATCGATTCAACACCGAAGCGACACGCCGACAACACCGGAAAGCGCTCATGCGGGAGAGTAGGATGCGGCAGATGCGTGGCGAAGAGCGAGCGATGAGAGCCCTGCCTTACCACCGGAACGCGGCCAAGCGCGCCCACATCGCGTTCCCGCATGTTGCTTGACGACGGCTTCACTGCCTCTGAAATCATGTCCGCGATCACGCCGCCCTCGCGACTCCGGAGCGCGGCAGGCGATGAATAACGATCTGTTCGCTCATGAAAAAGAGCGGGCGGCGAAGGACGACGCCCGCAAAGTTTTAGGCCTTCCCGAAATATCCCGCGACGCGATGCCATGCCTCGGCGGGCGCGAAGTCGCCATCCTCGCGATAGGCCCGCGCCGGAACATGCATCCAGCGCGGCAGCCATGTGCCGACCTTCGCCCGGCCATTCGTGCCTGCGAGACAGTCGCGGATGATCTGCTTCTGGACGGAGGCCTTCTCGGCGACATTCTGGTCGGCGACACTCTTTCCGGCTATGTCGGCCAGCATCGCATTGATCGTGCTCCTGTCGCGCAGCAGTTCGAAGAAGGGCGCGTCCGGCTCCCAGACCGGGCCATGTCGCGCTTCAGCACCACCGCCAGCGCCTCGACCGCCGCGCTCCCGACCTGCAATGTCTCGCCCATCACAGTGGCGAGCACATTCATGACCTCCTCGTCATTGAGCATCAGCAGCTTGGCGAAGAGGGCGATGGTCGCCTCCGCGTCGCCGTGCGGCGCGGTGAGGTTTTCGCGCTCTTCCGGAAGACCGAGCAGGGCCCGGATATTGGCCTGCCAGCCCCGGAAGGCACGTTCGGCGACATTGGCCGCGAGGCTCTTCGCGATGGCGTCGGACGCCGCTTTCTGCGGCTCCGGCGTCACCTGCCAGAGCGCCGATCCGGCGATGACATGCGCGAGCATCAGCCGCAGCGCGATGCCGGGATGGTCCAGCAATTCGGCGCGCACGGCGGCATGGCGATGCAGTTCGATATAGTTGCGCATCGCTTTGGTCACCTCGGGCCGGGCGGCGCGGACCTCCGCTGCATCATTGCCCGCGCCCTCGTGTTTTGCCTTGCGGCGCGCCTCCGCGCGGGAGAGATATCCCTCATGGAAACTGACCTCGCCGCGGCCTGAGACCTCGACATAGACCTTGCCGCCCTTCTTCTTCGGGACCTTCTCGTAGTCCCATGCGGGGAAGTGCTCGCCGGGCTCCATAACGATCACCTCACTCCAGCCCGCCTCGCGCAGCGCGTCTGCTTTGGCTGCAATGGCCTCGCCCTGCTTGCGCCAGAAGAGGTCCGGATCGGCGAAGTACCCTTCCTCGCCGAAAAGATCGGTGACGATTTCGCCCTCGTAAGTATCGAGCGGGAAGAGCGCCGCGCCGGTCGCAATCGACTGGCCGCCGAAGAGCCATTGCTTCAACCGGTGGCCGGTCGGACAGGCGTTCCGGTCCGCCTTCCAGAGCTTCCACCATTCCTTCTGCTTCGCCTGCGAGGCAAGCGTCAGATGGCGGATCGATGCGGCGTCGATCTTCTCCGCCCGATAGGCCGCGCGGATCGGCGCGATCAGCGTGCCGAGCGCGAGGCGGCGCTTCACCATCAATTCGGTAAGACCGAAAGTCGCGGCGATGTCGGCGACGGATTTCCCCTCGCGGGTAAGCCGCGCGAAACACTCATACTGGCTCATCTCGTCGGGATCGAGACGGGCGATGTTCTCGATCAGCGAGGCTTCGAGCGCGGCGGCATCGTCGCCGGACTCCATTACGGCGCAGGGCAAGGGCTCGACTTCGCCCTGCTCTTCCTTCACCGCCTTGGCCGAGAAATAGCGCCGCCGTCCGGCGACGATTTCATAGGCGTTGGGCTCCGCCTCGACGGGGCGCACGAGAAGCGGCTGCAGGATGCCGCGCGCCCGGATCGAGGGCAGGATGTCGTCGATATCGGGCGGGCGCTTGCCATGCCGCATATTGATCGCGGCGGGGCGCAGTTCATCGATCGGGATGTGACGCAGTTCCATTGGTGTCTCCTTTCGTGTTTTCGGGGGTGGGGCTCGGGCTCTCCGCCGCTTCAAGCGGCAGAGAGAAATTCGACCAGTCGGCGAGCGCGTAAGTGCCGCCCGCCGCATCGATATGAAGGCCGGGCGTGCCGGGCGCGGCGCCCTCGGTGTCGTGGTCATGGACATGGACGCGGGCGCGTCCGCCCTCGATCTCGACCTGTTGCACGACGCCGCCGGAAACCGTGACGGTCACGGCGACGGGCTCACCGCGCTCCGAGAAGCGCGGCGGCACAGGGAGCGAGGAGGCAAACTCCCGCCATGGATCGGCATCGTCGCCTTCGGCAACGGCATCGATGAAGGTCGGGCCGCAATCGTCGAGTGGCTTCCAGCCGTCGCTCTCATTGGCGGTGACGATGGCCCTCTCCAGTGCCTCCGCGAGCGTGTCGGCCTCGACCGCCACGATATTGGCGTAATAGGCGGCAAAGCCGCATTGCACCGTCCATTTCTTCATGGGTGTCTCCTTCAGAACAGACTCAGCTGGTTGCGGGCGTCCTCGTCGAAGAGGCCGATGTTCAAGGGCTTCTGGGCTTTGCGCGGGCGCAGCGGCGCGGCCATGAAGGCCGCCAGCCGGTCGCGCTCGCGGATCGGCGCGACGCCCGGCATGAGGCACTGCTCGCCTTCGGGCGTCTTTTCGGAGTCGAGAGGCGGGTGCTCGCTCATGCCGCCCTCCCCGCGCCCGTCTCTGTGCCCTCCGCGCGGAAGGCCAGCAGGAAATCCGCCGCCTTGGAGGCGAGGCTCGCGGCGCGGAAGATGGCACGCTCATCGTCGCGCAACAGGTCGAGCCATGAGGCGATATAGTCCGCATGGCGCACCGTCGGCACGATGCCGAGCGCGGCGCAGACAAAGGCGCTCGCCATTTCGGCGACGAGTTCCTCCGCCGCATAGGCGCGCGAGCCAAAACGCCCGGAAAGATCGCGCGCCAGCCGCGAGGGGTGGCCGGTCCAGTGGCCGAGTTCATGGAAACAGGTGCGGTAATAATTGACCGGCTCGTGAAAGGCCGTTTGCGGCGGCACCTCGATGCGGTCGAGGCTCGGCACATAAAGGGCCATCGCGCCGCCCACATGGAATGCCGCGCCGGTCGCGGCGATCAGCGCCTCGGCGGCGGGCACGGTCTCGCATTCCGGCAGTATGGCGGGCGGTGCAAGCAGCTCGCCCGGCAGGCCATCGCATTGCGCGACATTGAAAACGGTGAAGCGCTTGAGAAAGGGAACGCTCCGGGCCTCCTCACCCTCCGCCGCCGCGCGTTCCCGTTCCGCCTTGGGCGTGAAGCGGTCGGCATAAACGAGGGCCACGCCCTTCTCGCCCTTGCGGACATGGCCGCCAAGCGAAAGCGCTTGCCGGAAGGTGAGCCAGTTCTGGGCGGCGAAACCCCGTTCGATGACGGCGCTCCAGAGGATCAGAATATTGATCCCCGAATAGGCATTCCCCGTCGCCGCATTGCGCGGCAGACCGAGCCCCGCTTTCGCTTCGTCCCAGGGCTGCACCCAAGGCACCCGGCCCGCTTCCAGTTCCGCGACGATTTTTGCCGTCACATCGGCATAAAGCTGCGGCCCCGCCTGCTTCCCGGTCTGACGATTATGTTCTCCGCGCATCGGCCAGCTCCCGTCAAATCCCGCCGCGTCTCTCCCGGAAGCGGGATGGGCGGCGAAAAGCGACCGGAAGGCCCGCCGTCAGAGGCGGGACGCACCGAAGGCCGGAACGAAGTGGAGGACCCGGAGCGCAAGCGGAGGGTTGCGGCCTGCCGCGGCGGGCCTAGAAGGGAGCGCCGCCCATCCCGCGTGACGGGGAGACGCTTCAAATAAAGACGCCGCGCGAAAGCGCGGCGGCCTTAACCCTTGGGCTTGTAGAGTTCCTTGAGAACGTCACCGGGATCGTCGCCAAGCGCCTGCACGACGTCGACGAATTCGATGATGTCGAGACGGCGTTCGCCGCCTTCATATTTGGCGACAAAGGATTGGGTACGCTTGAGCCGCGCGGCGACATCCGCCTGCGTCAGGCCCTTCGCCTTGCGAAGCTTGATCAGCAACGCCAGCAGCTTGCGTTGACGCGGCGTGCGAAGGGTCTTGGACATTCGGCCGAACCGGCTTGAGACAAAACGGTTCGACCAAATAATCCCAGTTTCGGATTATCCCATTTTAGGATATTTTGATGCGGTGCGAACTTGACTGATGGGACGAGATCGCCCTTCGCCACATCCGAAAAACAAGGTGATCGAGTCTCAGCCCGATCTGTCCGGACGCAGGAGATCGAGATGACTGACACCCAACGCGGTCGCGAGTTCATAAAGCGTCACGACGGTTGGATTGCGGCGGCCTTGTTCGAGCCCGCTGATGTATTGCTGGCTGAAACCGGAAATCTCGGCGAACTGTTCTTGGGTCAGACCCTTTTTGAGCCTGATCCGCCTGACATTGTCGCCGACCGTCTTGCGCATATCCATGCGCCAAGGTCAGCGGATTACATACTTTAAGTTTATCAACTATAGTATGTTATTCGGATGGCACGGAACCATGAGCGGAGCGGGACATGCCTAAGCCGGAACTCAATCCAGAGATCGTCGAGGACGTCCCTTGGTCGGAGACAATCACCGACTATGACGAGCGTCATCTGATCGTTTATCTGCGGTTGCTCGACGCCGTCGCAGCCGGCGCGTCGGATGAGGCGATGTCGAGGATCGTTCTGGGTATCGACCCCGCGCGAGAGGCCGAGCGATCCCGCAACGCCCTGGCGAGCCACTTGCGCCGTGCCAGATGGATGTCGGATAATGGTTACCGTCATCTTCTCACTACCGGGGCGCACTGAGCTCCCTCATCGCAACAATTTTAGATAACCGCCATTCATCAGGTCGCGGCCGCGTCTAATGGCGCGGCGCACTTGGTCGCAGAGATGGTTCCGCGGATCGCGCCAGTCAGCCTCGACACGCTCCGCACCGAACAGCGCAACCGCGACCTCGCGCTGGGATGCTCCAGCGAGATAGCCGTCCAGCGCCTGCAGAACTCGGGAGAGGCGTCGAGCGCCAAGGTCCGGCGGATAAAATTTCGTTCGTAGCGTCTCGGTGCACACAAGGTCGTTCAGCCGCCTGAAGCCGCGCCATCTTGTCTCCGAATAGGGCGTCATGGGCAAGACGTTCGCAAGCACCTGCACCGGGCGCGTAAGGCATTCGCCAGTAACAGACAGTTGCAGGAACCGGCCCTGGTCGGCGCACAGAAGATGTTGAATGTCTTCTCCGGGGATGAGGACATTGCGGCATCGCAGGCGGCTTAAATTCAGAAACCGGCCCGACACGTGACCGACATTCTGGCTCGCAACGACCGGAAGAACACTCGGGCAGAACTCCGGCATCCAGAAAATATTCGCCTCGCGCGCGTCGCGATCGGGCGTTTCGAAAAGGAGCAAGCCCCATTCCCGTGCCTCGGACATTTGGTCGCCGGCGGACCAGGTCTCATCGGGCGGGCTGCCATCCGGCGGCCACGTCACGCCAAGATTTGCAGCCGCGCTCCTGTAGGCGCGATTGCGGCGCAAAAATTCCCACGCAAGCCCATGCGCCGACAAGGCCTGAAGCCACTCATATTGCTCTGTGTTTTGCCATTTCATGGGACCGGTTCGAAAAGGAGATAAGTCGCCGGAGCCTTCTATTCCGGTTCGGATATGGTCAATGGACCGCTCATCTGGTGAGGACGATCCATATCTGCGCGAGTGACATGGGGTTCGGGTCTTTGACCGTCGCGAAGGCATTGCGCGCCGGGGTCCGGGACGGGGACACCGTTCCAGAACACCGTGCCGTCGAAGTCGAGTTCGAGATCGACGACCTGCGGCTCCGTCTCGGGCGGCGGGGCTGACAGGTTCTGCGGCATGTCGAGCTTCACCGCATGGGTCTGGATCGGGATGGTGATGATCAGCATGATCAGCAGCACCAGCATGACGTCGATCAGGGGCGTCGTGTTGACCTCCATCATCACGTCGTCTTCCTTGCCGTCGCCGACATTCATGGCCATGGGTTCACTCCTGCTGCGCCGCGCCGGAGACGGGCTCGGTGATGAAGGCGACCTTCTGGATGCCGTCGCGCTGACAGGTGACAGTCACCCGGCCGATGAACTCGAAGCCCGTATTCCGGTCGCCCCGGACATGGACTTCCGGTTGCGGCTCCAGCACCGCCACTTCCTTGATCCGGTCCAAAAGTTCGCGATTGTCCGCCATCTTCTCTTTGTTCCAGAAGACGGCGCCTTCGCCGTCGACCGCCGCACGATGTTCTCCGGCCACGCCTGGGGGACGACAAGCACCTCACCATGATCGAAACCCAGTTCGGCAATATCGATCAACAGCTCAAGCGCTATTCGCGGGCGGCTTGAGCCTGAAGGGTTGGTGGACTGACATAAAAAAAGGGACGCATCCTAGATGGTCCGTCAAAGTCCCAGAACGGCCTTTGCGATGACATTGCGCTGGATTTCGTTCGAGCCGCCATAAATCGAAGCGGCGCGACCGAAATTATAGGCACTTGTCACGCTCACCGCATAGGCGGGCCCGACGGGCGCTTCATTGGCGATTCCCATCAAATGTTCCCTCTGGAACGGCATGGCGTAGAAGGCGGCTGCTTCGACGGCAAGCTCCGACAACGCCTGCTGAACTTCGGTCCCGACAATCTTCAAGGTCGAAGAAGAGGGGCCCGCAGGGCGGCCCGCCACCTCATCCGCGACGATCCGCAGATTGGTATATTCGAGCCCCGTAAGCTTTACCTCGATTTCGGAGAGCTTCGTCATGAATGCCAGATCGTCCGCCAGCGCCGTGCCATCGCCAAGCCTTTCCTGTCTGGCGATTTTTCTGAGGTGCGCGATCTTGCGCTTGGACTCGGGAACACCCGCAATGCCGGTGCGCTCATTGACGAGCAGGAACTTGGCGTAGGTCCAGCCCTTGTTTTCATCGCCGATGCGGTTCGTCACCGGCACCTTGACGTCAGTGAAAAAAACTTCGTTCAAGTGATGCAGGCCATCGATGGAAATGATGGGCTTCACCTCGATGCCGGGCGTCTTCATGTCGATCAGAAGGAACGAGATACCTTCCTGCGGTTTAGCGGTCTCATCCGTTCGCACGAGACAGAATATCCAATCGGCTTCGTGGGCGTACGACGTCCAGATTTTCTGGCCGTTGACGATGTAATGGTCGCCCTGACGCACGGCCCTGGTCCTCAGCGAGGCGAGGTCCGATCCGGATCCTGGCTCCGAATAGCCTTGGCACCACCAAACATCTCCCGACAATATACCCGGCAAATGCTGCTTCTTTTGTTCTTCGTTGCCGAAAGTGTAAATCACCGGCCCGACCATCGACAGACCGAAAGGCGACAGACGCGGCGCGTTAGCGGCGGCCATCTCCTCGTTGAAAATATGCTTCTGCATCGGCGTCCATCCAGTGCCGCCATACTGCCTGGGCCAATTGACCGCTACCCAGCCTTTCTCGTGGAGGTCCTTCTGCCAGCGCCTGAGCGCCCCGCGCTCGCCAGACGCGCCCACTGTCTCTCTCTCCGCGAGCTCCCTGGGGAGTTTTTCCGAAATGAACCGGCGGACTTCCGCGCGAAAGGCATCGTCCTCTTTCGTAAGCTCGATATCCATCTGCTGACCTTTCGCGGCGACGATCCGGGTGATTGTATTTTTATTATAATGAATTTCTCCGGGCGGGCAAAAGACCGAATTGTCCGCCTCTTTCAAAAAATTCCGTCGAAAGGTTGGCCGCGATAAATCCGCCTCTCTCCCCATTGCCGGGCCGATGCGAATATTACCGCGCCGTGAGTCGCGGCAACACACATCGACAACCGTATCCATGCTTCCCGATACCCGGGTCGGGGTCTAGGCAGCCCAGCCCTGCAAGTGCGCCGCTTCGAGACGAACCAGCTCCGGCCCGCCCAACAGCTGCCGATCGAAACCAATACGCTTGAACCAGTAATGCAGGCCAAGCAGATCGGTGAAGCCCATGCCGCCATGAACCTCGGTCGCGGTGCGCGCGACGAAGCGGCCCACTTCCGACAAATGGCTCTTGGCATGACATGCCATGAGGCGCGCGTCGCCCGGCACCTCGTCCAGCGCATGGGCCGCATACCACACCAGCGAACGCGATGGTTCGAGAGCGGCCGCCATCTCGGCGCAGAGGTGTTTCACGGCCTGAAACGACCCGATCACACGACCGAACTGCTTGCGCTCTCCCGCATAAGCAACTGCTTTCTCGATCATCATCTGACCCGCGCCGAGGGTGTCGGAAGCAAGCATGACCCTACCTGCATCTATCACCCGCGCAACCGCGTCGGCGCTGGATCGAGGCAAGGGCTCAGCCGAGACCTGGTCGAAAACAAGTTCGCCAACCGATCGGGTCTTGTCGATGGTGTCGAACGCCCGCCGCGACAAACCCTTCGCGCCGGGCAAAACGAGATGAAGTCCATGGTCGCTGTCGGCCACGATGTAGAGATCGGCCTCAGCCCAGTCGATTACGAAGAGGGCCTTGCCCGTGAGCGTTCCCTTCCCGGCTTTCACGCCGGCATCTTCGCGGACGCCGATGCTTTCCGTGACGGCCACGCCTGCGATAATCTCGCCTGCGGCGATCTTCGGCAGCCACTTTTCCTGCTGGGCCTCGCTGCCTGCAAGCATCAGCGCGAGCGGCGCCATGACGGCGGTCCCAAGGAAAGGCAGCGGCGCCACATACCGACCGAACATCTCGTAAACGATCGCCGCGTCGAGAAACCCAAGACCCATGCCGCCAAAATCTTCCGGAATCAGCATTCCAGGGATACCCAGTTCGCTGGCGCCCGCCCACAGGGACCGCTGAACAGTATGCGTGTTCCCGGCGGCAAGGCGCACCTTGTCAAGCGGCGAATTCTGTTCAAGAAAACGGCGGACGCTGTCCTGCAACAGGCGCTGCTCTTCCGACAATGCAAATTCCATCGGATAAATTCCTATTTTGCCAGCTTCGGTTCGCGCGGCATTCCAAGCCCACGTTCCGAAATAATGTTTTTCTGAATCTGCGCCGTGCCGCCGCCGATGATGAGCCCAAGCTGAAACATGTATCCCCACTGCCACGAGCCGTGGCTACGCAGATAGGGGCTGTCGTCGTAGAGAACGCCAAGCTCTCCCATGACGTCGATCGCGAGCGCCGATATTTGATGGGTAAGTTCGCAGGACTGAAGCTTCACGATCAGACGCGCCAAGCCGGGATCCTCACCCTTGCTGGCGCTGGTCAGCAGCCGGAGCCCATTGAACTTCATGGCAGCAAGTTCTGCCTGAAGCCTTACCAGGCGGTCCCGGAAAATTGGATTGTCGATGGCCCGCTGCCCGTCGACAGTCTCCTCGTGCATCAGATCGACAAGGGCCTGGAACCTGGTTTCCATAGCGGCCGGATCGCCCAGCATTCCGCGTTCGTGTTTCAGCGTTGCGTTGGCGACGAACCACCCCTGCCCGCGCTGGCCGACGATCTGCGTCTTCGGCACGCGCACATCGGTGAAGAAGACTTCGTTGAATTCGGCATGGCCCGTCATGGTGGTGAGCGGACGGACTTCGATGCCGGGCGTCTTCATCGAGAAAATCAGATAGGAAATGCCTTCATGCTTCGGCTTGTCGGGCTCGGTGCGCACCAGGCAGAAGATCATGTCTGCCTCATGCGCGGTGCTGGTCCAGATCTTCTGGCCGTTGATGACGAAATCGTCGCCATCGACAGTCGCCCTTGTCTGAAGGCTGGCGAGGTCCGAACCGGAACCAGGCTCGGAATATCCCTGGCACCAGACCACCTCGCCGCGAAGCGTCGGCTTCACCCATTTTTTCTTCTGCTCCTCGGTGCCAAGCTCGAGAAGCGTCGGCACCAGCATGGAGATACCCTGGTTCTGCAACGCCGAAGGAACACGAGCAGCGGAAAATTCCTCCGCGATGATGCGCGATTCGAGAATATCCGGCTTTGCACCATAGCCTCCGTAGTCTTTCGGAATCGTCCGCGCGGCATAGCCGTGCTGGATCAGCAGTTGCTGCCAGGAACAGGCTTCGGGAGACGGGCGCCCGGCAGCACCGAGACCCTTAGGCGCCTGACTCTTGTATTTCGTCAGGAACGCCCTGACCTCTTCCCGGAAGGCCTCGTATTTGGGGCCATATGCCAGATCCATTTTCGATCTCCGATGCGTAGATGCGATTGGCTTTGCTTTTATTTCGGCGCAGGTTTGAAACACGGAAGCATGAATCCGTCGCCGATATCCCTGAAGACAAGGACCACAGGCATGTCCAGTTCAACTGCCTCCGGGTCGCAGTCGAGCAAGCGCGTCGCCATGCGGACGCCTTCTTCCAATTCCGCGACCGCAGCTATGTAGGGCACGTCGCGTGCGAAAGCCGGATGAAAGGGCTGGTAGGTCACCGTCCAGGAAAAAATGCGCCCGCGCCCGCTGCTCGGCATCCACTCGTAATCCGGCGAACCGCATTTTGCGCACATGTAGCGCGGAAGGAACCGCCAGGTATCACAATGGCTGCACTGCTGAAACCGCAGGACGCTGTCCTGGCAAAGCTTCCAGAACTCCGCGTCGACCGGATCGACGGTCGCGGGCTGAGGATATTTCGGTTGCTCAATTTCCATTTTTACCTCCTCAAAATCGCGAGGCTGCCATCGCCGAGATCGCCCCATCCGGTCACGAGTCCGATTTCGGCATCCGGAATTTGCCGCTTGCCCGCATCGCCGCGCAATTGGCGGGTCGCCTCAAGCACATGATTGAGGCCCCACACATGCGCCTCGCTCAAAAGCCCGCCATGCGTATTGAGCGGGAACTTGCCGCCGAGCTCGATCTGTCCATCCTTGACGAAATCGAGTGCGCCACCCGGCTCGAAATAACCCAGGGCTTCGAGCTGGAGCAGCACGACATAGGTGAAACAGTCGTAGACCTGCAGAAAGTCCATGTCCTTCGGTGTCACGCCGGCCATGGCGAAAGCGCGTGGCGCGGCGTAGCTCAAACCGATCTTGAAAGGATCCGGCCGTGACGGAATATCGTCGGCAGGATAAGGATGGCCCTCGGCCGCGCCGGAGATATAGACCGGCCTGTGAGGCAAGTCCTTCGCCCGCTCGGCGCTCGTCACCACGACGGCGCAGGCCCCATCCGTCTCGAGACAGCAATCGAATAAACGGAACGGCGAGGACACCATGCGCGACCGCATGTAATCGTCCATCGTCATCGGTTGACCGCAGGTCAGGGCGCGGTCGTTGAGTTGGGCATGCTTGCGGCACGCCATCGCAATCCAACCCGTCGCCTCGGGGCCAACATTGTAAAGTTTCGAGTGCCGCGTCGCGAGCCAAGCATACATCTGCACCGGCAACAGAACGCCATAGGGGAGATAGTAACCCCGGATGGTCGAGGTCAGCGTGTTCATGTTCATTGGCCGGCTTGGCGGCACCCCCGCTTTTGGACGCAGCGCCGAGTAGCCATTCCAGCCGAGCGTGACCAGCACGTTGTCGCAGATACCGGAGGCCACGGCCATGGCGGCATTCTGCAACGCCGTAGTCGGGCTCGCGCCTCCCATGTTGACCGTCGATGCATATCGCAGCACATCGACGCCAAGGTTGGCGGCCAGTTCCTCCGAGGTTGTATAGACGGGCGGCGGCACCATGCCGTCGATGTCCCCAGGCTTCAGCCCCGCATCCGCGATGGCCCGCCTGGCGGCGTCTAGCATCATGGCCACGGCCGTCTGGTCCGACCCTTTTACATAGCCGGTCTCGCCGATCCCGACGATCGCAGCCTTGTCGCTGAAATTCTTCACGAAACTGCCCTCATCATCATTGCCCAGGCACGCAGCCTTTTCGTTGATCCGCCGCACACCTTCCGTAGAAAATATTCTGTAGACAGATCAAGTCGCCGGAATGAGACAGGAATGGACGGATTCCCGCCCCTCGATCTGGCGCGCCAGCGTCTTGATCGCCAGTTCAGCTTCCTCAAGCTCGAAATTATGAGTGTGCATGAGCTCAAGAGGATATTTGCGGCGCTCGATCATCTCGATCGCCTTCTTGTATCCCGACGACGTAACGCCGATCGCGCCCTTGATGGTGATTTCCTTCATGACGATAAGGTCGGACACAAAATCGGAGACAGGCTTGAATCCCTTGACGCCGGCAAGGACGACCGTTCCGCCCATACGGACACAATCCAGGGCTTCACGGACCGGCTGAGTCGCGTAGGACGTAACCTCAACTATGACGTCCGCGCCCTTTCCGTTTGTCAACGCCCGCACGCGATCGACAACATTTTCGTTCTGCACGTCGATGATGTGATCGGCGCCCAGAGCAAGCGCCATCTGGAGCTTTTTTGAATCGGCCGCAAGCCCCGTGACTATGATCTTTCCCGCGCCGGCTTCACGTGCGGCAACGACGCTCGCAAGCCCGCGCTGTCCGGGTCCAAAAATCAAAACGGTATCGCCAACCTGCGTCTGCGGAATCTCGACCGCCCAGCGGAAGCCCGCACCCAGCGGATTGAACATGACCGCCAGTTCCGCCGGAAGGTTCTTGTCCATCTTGTGAAGGATCGTGTTGGGCGCGAGGTACATATATTGCGAATAGGCGCCCCAGAGGCCCGGTGACTCCGTGAGCGGAATATATGAGTAGATCTGGCGGCGGTCGCAGAGGTGATAATGCCCGCCGACACAGGTGTCGCAGCAATGGCACGACAACATCGTCTCGATGGCGACCCGATCACCAACATCGACGCCCCAGCGCCTGGCGGCCTTGTCGCCAATTGCCTCGATAATCCCGAGAGGTTCGTGGCCCGGAATCACCGGCATCGGAGTCTGCAAGACCCCTTCGTATTGTTCGTAGTCGCTGCCGCAAATGCCGCAGGCTTCGATGCGAAGGATGGCGCTGTCGTCGGCGATCTGGGGGATCGGCAAATCTCGGGCTTCGAGTTTGCGCGGAGCCGTCTGCACCATCGCCATCGATTTTTTCGGCAACATTTTCAACTCCCTGCTTGGTGTCGGCACCGACGACGCGTCGATAACACATATATATTTTTTTATCCTTGTATGTGTTATAAAGATTCAAACGTAGAATGCGAAGCCCTAAACTTCCGCTTCGCAAAATTTCGGGGAGGACAAAATAATAATGACCGATGAAACGCCCAGGGTTCCCCTGCTGTCGATAGCGGAAGCGGCGACCGCAGCCGCGAAAGCCGGCATATCCGAACAAATGGCGCCACTCAGCGTATTCAGGGTCTTGCTCCGCCATCCCGATGTAGCGCGCGAGCTTGCCTCGACGCTGAACACCCTGCTTTTCCAGGGCAACAAGCTCGATGCAAGACTGCGCGAACTCATCATCATGCGTATCGGCTGGAAGACGAAATCGCTCTATGAATGGACACAGCATTGGCGGGTCGCCCGCATGCTGGACATTCCGGAGGCGGATCTGGTCGCCACGCGGGACTGGAAAAACGCTTCCTGCCTGTCCGACGCCGACCGTGCCATTCTCGCCGCGACCGACGAGACGCTCGACGGCGGCATGATTTCGGACGCCACCTGGACTGCCTGTGCGGCACACCTGAAAACGGTAGAAGAACGGATCGAACTGGTTGTTGCCATCGGAAACTGGACGCTTTTCTCGCAACTACTCAAAAGCCTGAAGATTCCGCTTGAGGATGGCGTCGTCGCCTGGCCACCGGACGGCAAGAAACCTTGAGCGGACGAGAAATGACAATTGCGGAACAGGATTACGATAATGAGCGGGAAAAAGGCGATTTCGAAGGATCTGGTCGGCATGACGTTTCCGGCCGTCGATGTGGAATGGTCCGACAAGGACACGATGCTCTATGCACTCGGCGTCGGCGCTCGACCCGCCGATGGGCTTGATTTCATTTATGAAGGCAGAGGACCGAAAGTTCTGCCGACCTACGCCGTCATCCCCGGCGGGCGAGGGCTCGCAGGGCTGATGAGCGGCGTCGAGATGAAGTTGGAAATGCTGCTGCATGGCGAGCAATCCGTCGAGTTGCTGCGTCCCCTGCCCTCATCGGCCAAGGTCAAGATAACGGCGCGCGTTTCCGAGGTTTGGGACAAAGGCAAGGCGGCCGTTATCGGAGTTGAGAGTACAGGTTCCGACGAGAAGGGCCCCCTCTTCAAAACTCACGCGACGCTATTTGTACGCGGCGCCGGTGGATTCGGCGGAGAGCGCGGCCCTGCGAGCGTCGACTCGACGCCGCCAGAGCGGACGCCTGACGCAGTGGTCGAGGATATGACGCGTCCCGAGCAAGGGGCAATCTACCGCCTCTCGGGCGACCGCAATCCGATCCACATCGATCCGGACTTCGCCAAACTGGGCGGCTTTGAAAAGCCCTTCGTTCACGGGCTTTGCACATATGGCTTTGTCGGTCGCGCGGTCCTGCGCGAGCTTTGCGGCAACGATCCCGCCCGTTTCAAATCTCTCAGCGGACGCTTTGCCGCTCAGGTCTATTTCGGCGACACCATTATAACGAAGATGTGGAAAACGGGCGACGGAGTCGCGATCGTGCAGGCCGAGACGCAAAACGGCAATGTCGTACTGTCTCAGGCCAAAGCAGAATTCAAGCCCTGACGGACGGAAATTGGTCGAAGTGAAAAAAACGCCAGATACATTTGTTCATCTGCTTGCCCCGCTCGATCTCGGGTTTACTGCGCTCAGAAACCGCGTGTTGATGGGATCGATGCACACCGGCCTCGAGGAGATGCAGGACGGTTTCGAGCGACAGGCCAAATTCTTCGCACGACGCGCAAAGGGCGGCGTCGGAATTCTTGTTACCGGCGGCATCTCGCCGAACAGGGCGGGAAGGCTTGCAGAGCGCGCGTCGGTCATGACCGAGGACCTCGTTGAGAGTCATCGTGTGATCACACGCGCTGTCCACGATGAGGGCGGAAAGATCGTTCTCCAGCTCCTGCATGCGGGGCGCTACGGTCGGCATGCCGAACTGGTGGCTCCCTCCGCAGTCAGGTCCCGCATCAATCCGCTTACGCCCCGCGCCCTGGGCGAAGATGAAATCCTCCAGACCATCGAGGATTTTGGCACCGCTGCGGCACTCGCACGCGAAGCCGGATATGACGGCGTTGAAGTCATGGGTTCGGAGGGCTATTTTCTCAATCAGTTCACCGCAGCGCGTACAAATCAGCGTACAGATGGCTGGGGCGGTTCGGCGGAGAACCGGCGTCGCTTACCGGTTGAGGTCGTCGGGCGTGTCCGCAAGCGTTGCGGACCGGACTTCATTATCGCTTACCGGATATCCGTTCTCGATCTTGTCGAGGGGGGCAATTCCTGGCCGGACGTCGCCGCCCTCGCAAAAGATGTCGAGGCAAGCGGAGCAAACATCCTCAATACCGGCATAGGCTGGCATGAATCGCGTGTGCCGACGATCGCTCATATGGTGCCGCGCGGAGCTTTCACCTGGGCGATCAAGCGGCTCAAGGCGGAAGTCGCGATACCCGTGGTCGCGTCCAACCGGATCAATACGCCGGAGCAAGCGGAGCAACTGATTGCAGACGGACAAGCCGACATGGTTTCGCTCGCGCGTCCACTATTGGCCGATCCCGATTTTGTTGCGAAAGCGGCATCGGGCGCATCGTCGAAAATCAATACTTGCATCGGTTGCAATCAGGCCTGCCTCGACAACGCCTTCACCGGACGGCTGACGACCTGCATGGTCAACCCTGCGGCATGCCGGGAAGTCGAATTCAAGATTGTACCAGCGACCCGAGGAAAATGCATTGCGGTCCTTGGCGGCGGCCCGGCGGGTCTTGCCTGCGCGGTAACGGCGGCCGAACGTGGCCACAAGGTTGCGCTATTCGAAGCCGACATCGATATCGGCGGTCAATTCAATCTGGCACGGCGGATTCCCGGCAAGGAGGATTATGCCGAGACTATCCGCTATTTCAGGAACCGGCTCGACGAACTGGGCGTCGAGGTCCGTTGCGGCCGACCGGCTTCACTCGCCGACCTGGAGAGCGGGGGATTTGACGAAATCGTCGTCGCAACCGGCGTTCGCCCGCGCCATCTCGACGTTCCAGGTGCGGATCACCCATCGGTTATGACCTATGTAGAGGCAATCACGGACACCGCACGCGTCGGTGCCGAGGTTGCCATTGTCGGTGCCGGCGGCATAGGCTTCGACGTGGCGACGCTCCTGTCTCATCCGCACGGCCCGCACGATCCGTCGCATCCCGATGTCGAGGGATTTTCCTCCGAGTGGGGAATCGACTTGAGCTATACGCAGCCAGGCGCTTTGCTGCCGGCCAATCATCAATGGTCTTCATCGCGCAAGATTCATCTTCTCCAGCGCAAGCCGCGTGCCAGCTTCGGTGCCAGCCTGAGCAAGACCAGGGGATGGGCGAATTTTCTGGAGGTGATGTTCCGCGGCGTTACGATGACCGGCGATGTAACCTATCGGAAGATCGACGATGCCGGGCTCCACATCGAGGCAGGCGGCAAGCCGCAGACGTTGAAAGTCGACACGATTGTCGTCTGCGCCGGACAGGAATCGGCGGACGATGCGTTGTCATTGGCGCGGTCCCTGGGCAAACCCGTTCACGCAATCGGCGGTGTCGACAAGCCTCAACAACTCGATGCTGTGAGGGCGATCGAAGATGGCATGCGCCTCGCGCTCTCTCTCTGAGGAAGCAAACGAAAAACGAGGCGCGGAAGAGACCATATAAATCAGAGTTGTCGCCATGAACGCTAATGTCCTCAAATCCGAACAGCCCTCGGCTGCAACGGTAAAATCCGCGACCCGTGTTCTGGAGATTTTCGAGTATTTCGACGAAGTAAGACGCCCGGTGACGATTCAAGACGTAGCGCAGGCGCTGAGTTATCCTCATTCCAGCACCGCCGCCCTTCTGAAAAGCCTCGTGAGCCTCGGCTATCTGGAGCACGACGACCGGGGCAAAACTTTTTTTCCAAGCATCCGGATATCTCTGCTGGGAAACTGGGTGGAAGCCGAGGCGTTACCGATCCGGAATGTCCAGCGCCTTATGAGACGGCTTTCGGCCGATACGGGATGCACGATCATCCTCGCCGCGCGTCTAGGTGCTTATGCTCAATATGTGAAGGTGATTCAAGGTACGTCGCCCATCCGCTTCCATGTCAAGCCAAGCACCAAGCGAATGCTCGCTTTTTCGACGATTGGCCGCGTTCTGCTGAGCGAACTTCCGTTGCCCGAAGCGAGACGTCTGATTCATGATGCCCTTGCCGCCATGCCGGAGCGGCGGGAATCGATGCAGGAGATCGAAGACGAACTGCAAAGAATCAGAAAACGCGGCCTTGCGCTTTACAGCGATCTCGTGACGCCGGGAGCGACCATGCTGTCGATGCCCATTCCGATTGGCCCGTCCGGACGCTCGGTCGCGATCGGGATAGCCGCTCCCAACGAGTATTTTCGCAATCGTAAACAACCGTTCACGGCGTTACTGAAAAACGCTATCGCCGAGCACATCTCACAAAACGGGCAAGGCTTTAAGGAGACTGTAGACGACGAGGACCAACTTGAAATCGACGACGATACAGCGCCATAATCATCCGAGCTTTGTATCCAGGAAGCTGGCCATCTCGTCGATCGCCGCGCGGCCTTCGCTCAAGACCGGCGCAAACCAGTGCCAGACATGAATCATCTCCGGCCAGACATGGAGATCGACGGATACGCCGGCCTCTTTCAATCTATCGGCCAATAAGTGGCTATCCGAGAGCAAAACCTCCGAACTGCCTACCTGAATCAGGAATGGCGGCAATCCATTGAGATCGGCGTATACGGGCGATGCCAGAGGCGCCCTGCGCGGGGTTGAAGTTCCCAGATAGGCCGCCGTCCACAGCTCAAGATCGGCATGGCGCACCATCGGGTCCACATTCGCTTTCGCGCCATAAGAGGCACCTTTATTTTCAAGATTGGCCCACGGCGAAATACAAACGGCCGCAGCCGGAAGTCTGAGACCGGCATCGCGCGCCGCCAGAAGCACGGCGACCGTCAGGCCGCCGCCGGCTGAATCCCCCGCCACAGCGAGCTTCGCCGGGTCGACGCCCGTCTCGGTCAACCAGCGATAAGCAGCAAGCGCATCATCGACCGCCGCCGGAAATGGATGCTCTGGAGACCGCCTGTAGTCGATCAGCAGAACCCGGCCATTCAGGGCAAGAGCTGTGTGCGCCGCAAGATGGCGATGCGAGTCGAGAGAACCAAGCGCATAGCCTCCTCCATGCAGATAGAGCAAAACCCGCTTGCCGGCACCGGCAGCCGGCGCCAGCCATTCGCCGGGAACCCCGCCGGCGGAAACCGGCGTGACCGTCACGCCTTCGGGAAGACCGAACGCCTTGCCAGCCTCGTCATACGAGGTACGAAAATCCTCAAGAGAACGAGCCTCCCCTGTCACAAGGCCCGCAAGCAGCTGACGAACGACAGCAAGTTCCTCAAGACTCATTCTTCACGCCCTCCTCAGGCTGCTGCGCCATGGCGCAGCAGACGGCCCGGCAAACGACCTTCGGCGCCCAACACGTCGACGCCATTGCGCCGGATCAATGTCCCGTTGACGACGACGGCCGAAATGCCCGAGGCATCGGAAATCAGCCGGTCTTCGCCAGCAGGCAGGTCATAGACCCTGCGAAGGGAGCTTGCGCCAACCGTTTCGGCGTCGAAGATCAGGACATCGGCGGGCATTCCCACAGCGAGGCGACCGCGATCCTTGATGCCGAACACCTCGGCGGGCCGCGATGTCAGCATCCGGACCGCCTCCTCCAGCGTCAAAACGCGCTTTTCACGGACCCATCTTCCGAGAAGATGCGTGGAAAAACATGCATCGCAGAGTTGGCTCGCATGCGCGCCTGCGTCCGAGAGGCCGAGCACCGTGCAGGAATCGCGCAGCAACGCTGCCACTTCGTCTTCGTCGGCGTTTGCGACAGGCAGGCGGAACCGTGTCTGCAGATCGCTTTGAATCGAGAGATCCAACGCAAGATCGATCGAGTTGCATCCGAGTTCCGCTGCGACGTCACGCACCAGCCGTTCCGCGAATTCCGGCCGATCCGGACAATAAGCGATGACCGCCTTGTCCCATGCATTGAGGATCGGACCACGCATCGCATCCCGGAATCCCGCCCGGAAAGAGTTGTCGGCGTAAAGCTTCAGTTTTTCCGCGCGGTCGGCTTTGTTCACCGGCGCGAAGACCGGCATGCTCTGGAACAGAAACGGCTGATCGAATCGAAATTCAAAATTGAGCGGCCTGCAGGTGACCTGCGGAAACACCGCGTAACCAGCCGACTGAAGTTCGTTTGAGCGCGCCAACTGCTCGGCTGCGGAGCCGACATTCAGCACCCCGCCACCGCCCAGCAACGCCGTCCAACTGACATGGCGACCGGAAACGCGGTTCAATTCCGCGAATTCATCAAATGACAGTTCCTTGCCGACAGTCGCCTGTATCACGCCTTCGCCCGCCTCGCCCAGCGCCGACGCAATCTCCCGTATCTCGCTGAACGCCGCCAGTCGGCTTGGAACCGGCCTGCCCTCGTAGCCTACATGCGTCGGCGATTTCGATGTCGCATAACCGAGTGCGCCCGCTTCGAGGCCCTCGCGCATCAGGCTTTTCATATGCCCGACCTCCTCCGGCCGCGCCGCCCTTTCGGTGGATTCAGGCCCGAGGGCATAGAGGCGAAGCGGCGTATGCCCCAGAAGAACGGCCACGTTGATCAACGTACCCTTCTTTTCCACGACGTCGAGATATTCGGGAAACGTCTCGAACCCCCATTCGTCGCCGAGACCGGCCTCCAGCGCCTTGACGCTCATGCCCTCGACATTTTCGAGTGTCCGCAAAATAAGACCGCGGTGCTCCTTGCGCGTCGGCGCAATGCCGAACCCGCAATTGCCTACCACGACCGTCGTCACACCGTGCCACGGCGAGATCGACAGCTTCCTGTCCCACAGAAGCTGGGCATCGTAATGCGTATGTATATCGACGACGCCGGGGGCAACGACCTGCCCCCGGGCGTCGATAGTCGTCCTCGCCCCGGCGGGGGCCTGCCCCATAGCCACAACTTTGCCGTCGCGAATACCGATGTCTCCGGCATAGCCCGGAGAGCCGGTGCCGTCGACAATGAATCCACCCACGATCTTCAGATCGTAGTCCATGAAAACGTCCTCCCCGTGAATCGAAAAAGCCCGCGCCTTGACATCAGTATACGGATCGTCAAACGGCGAGCTTGTAGAGTTCAGCGACGTTGTCGTGGCATATCCAGTTGCGTTCCTGCTCGCTCAGATTTTTCGTGTGCTCTTCCAGCATTGCCTGTGACCAGGGCCAGGTCGAATCCGAATGCGGGAAATCGTTCGCCCACATCAGGCGGCGAACATTGCACATATCCTTCATCCTGAAGGCAACCCAGTCATCCTGGAACGTCACATAGATGTTGTCGTTGAAATAGTCGCTCGGCATCCGCTTGAGCGGCGGCGCCTTCATCCAGTAGCGATGACGCTTGTAGGCATGGTCCATGCGATACATGTAGTGCGGAACCCAGCCCGCATCGGCCTCGACGCAGACAACTTTTAGGTCGGGGAAGCGATCGAAGACACCGCCGAATATGAAGGTGCCCATCACGTCCTGGCAGCCACGGATAATCGACAGGAAGCCGTTGATACGCGGACCCCGGACCTGCCCTGAAAGACTGTCCGATTTGCCGGTCAGGATGTGGAACGAGAGCGGCATGTCGCACTCGACAGCGGTCGCCCAGACCTTGTCGTATACAGTTGAATCATAATCCTCGACGGCGGGGTTTCCGGGCATCATCACACCCTTGAAGCCCATCTCCTTCGCATGCCTGATTTCCGCAACGCCATCTTCCGGCGATCGCATGGAAACCTGCGCAAGACCGTAAAGACGGTCGGGTGCCTCGGCGCAGTATTCCTGCAACCAACGATTATAAGCCTCGAAGCAGGCTTTCTTGTAGTCGAAGTCGGGATGGTTGCAGATCACCATTCCGACCGTCGGATAGATGAATTCGGCCGCAACGCCGTCCTTCTCCTGGTCCGCAACGCGGAACTTGGCGTCCCAGCCGCTCTTCCACAGGTCTTCGAAGGCGACGCCGTCTGTCGTGATCTCCGCCGGATCCTTGCCGGCGGCGGCCACCAGCCCCATCGGAACTGGAGACCCCATACCCTCGACGATGAAAGCGTCGCCAATCTTGTCGATCCGCTGAATGCGCGGCGCGCGATCGCGGAATTTGGGATCAATGTAATCAACATAGCAATGCGGCGGTTCGGTGATGTGCGAATCCGCGGATATGGGTTTCTTGATCATTGTCTCTCTCCCAGCGTCGCATTTGGTTTCAAGGTCGCGACTCTTTTAATTTGACAATTTCTGATCATAAATCTTCGCTGGCGGCACAACCCGAGTCCAGATAAATTACATTCATGCAATCAAAAACACATATCTGTTATTCAAGGGAGACGCGAACATGACGATGGAACCGGCCCTGCTCGAAAAAAGGGGTCATATCGCGCTGATCACGCTCAACCGCCCGGAAGCACGTAACTCGTTCAGTCCGGAAATGTTGGTCCGGCTTGCCGGTCATTGGAAAGAAGTGCGCGATGACGCGAATATCCGCGTCGCCATCGTCACCGGCGCCGGAGACAAGGCGTTTTGTTCAGGCGCGGATCTCGGGCAGCTCATCCCGCTCATAAGTGGCGCACGCAAACCGCAAAACGAATGGGACCAGAAAATTCTGGATGATCCGAATATCCTGGCCAACGGCTTGTTGCGCACATTCGATGTGACAAAGCCGGTCATCGCCGCGATCAACGGCTTTGCCGTCGCAGGCGGGATGGAGCTGGCACAAGGAACCGACATGCGTATCGCCGCGGATACGGCAAAGCTCGGCGTGCAGGAGGTCAAATGGGCGATTTTTCCGGGCGGCGGCTCAACGGTGCGTCTTCCGCGCCAGATACCTTATGCAAGGGCGATGGAACTGCTGCTCACCGGCGACCTGATCAGCGCGCAGGAGGCCTACGATCTGGGATTCCTGAATCGTGTCGTCCCCCAGAAGCAGGTGCTCGACGCAGCATTCGAACTCGCGGAGAAGATCGCCGCGAATGGGCCGATCGCCGTTCAGGCGATTCGCAAATCCGCCCGCGAATGTCTGGGACGCCCCGAGAGCGAGGCGATGGGTATGGAGTCGCGCTTCGCAGCCCCCGTGTTCAAGACCGAGGATGCCCGCGAGGGGCCCAAGGCATTCATGGAGAAGCGCAAGCCAAACTATAAGGGCCGTTGAAGCAAGAAACCGAAATCATTACCACGGGGAGACGTTCCGATGCAGTTCGGCATTCAGATGGTTTTTCAGAATTTCGACAGAGCCAACTCTGGTGTAACCGACGGCCAGGTCTATGACGAGGAGATCCGTCTCGGGCTTTTGGCGGAAGAACTCGGCTTTGACGCATTGTGGCCCGTCGAGCATCATTTCGAGGACTATTCGTTTTGTCCCGACAACACCCAGTTCCTGAGTTACATGGCGGCGCGCACCAAACGCATCAAGTTGGGCACCGGCGCTGTCATCCTTCCCTGGAATGTGCCCGTTCGGATCGCGGAAAAGGTCGTCCTGCTGGATCACCTTTGCCAAGGCCGAACGCTCTTCGGGATGGGGCGCGGTCTGGCGCGCAAGGAATATGACGGCATGGGCGTGAACATGGACGAAGCCCGCCAACGCTTCGATGAAGCAAGCCCGATGATTATAGACGCTCTCGAGACCGGCTTCATCGAAGGAAGCGGCCCCTTCTATCCGCAGAAGCGGATAGAAATCCGTCCCAATCCGCGCGGCTCCTTCAAGGGGCGCATCTATCAGGTCGCCATGTCGCCGGAATCCGTTCTTCAGTGCGCGAAGGCTGGCGCGCGGATGGTGATCTTTGCTCAAAAGCCGTGGGAAGCTCAGGCCGAGGCCGTCAAGGAATACAAGGCTGCGTACAAGGCGCAGCATGGCGAAGACGCACCGCCGATCATGATATGCGACTTCACCTATTGCGACACCGATCCTGCTCGCGCGAAGGAGTTGGGACAGAAATATGTGACCAACTATCTGCTTTCGGTACTCGATCACTATGAACTGGCCGGCGAGCATTTTAAGAACGCCAAGGGCTACGAGTCCTACGCCCAGGCCGTCGACGCCATTCGCGCGCTCGGCAAGGATGGAATGGCCAAGACCTACCTCGATGTCACGGCCTGGGGGACGCCCAAGGAAATCGTCGAGAAGTTCGAATATCGCAAATCGCTTCTGGGCGAATTCGACATCAATCCCTGCTTCCTTTTCGGTGGCATGAGCTACGAGGAAGCAGCCGAAAGCATGCGTTCGTTTGCCAGACACGTCATACCGGCCCTGAGAAAGAGCAGCAAACGCAAGGTGGCTTGACGCGTCCGCTTCTGGAAGCCTCGTGGCGGTCTGATCTGAAAACCAGGCGACGACCCGGCTTGTCGTCGATGCCTTGGTAACGGCGATCTGGCGGCGTGGAAAGCCGGATGCGCCGATGCATCTCTCCGATCACAGGGATGCATGCTCGATGAGCCGGTCTGGAAATTGCCGGGACAGTGCAGCGATGGCGAGCGCCTCTCCTCGCTCAAGATCGAACGCATGGCCCGCAAGATCGAACCCTCACGAAATAAACGAACTTCGCAGGCCGGAAAAGATGACGACAGCGCTGTTATGCTGACACCCGGGAAGAGCGGCGCCGTCGAAGGCAAATGATTTCGGTTGATTCAGCGTCCCAACGCTGCCGACTTTCGGGATCAGCACGAAGACGAGGTTTGGGTCGGAGGAGATCTATCTCGACCCAAGGGGCAGTCGACGCCCGTCTTTCAAGGGGAGGATCGGGGGAGGAACCTCGAAATCCGCACGCCGACTGCGACTAGTGCTGACCGTCGGGTATTCTCAACATGAGACCGTCGAGATCGTCGGTCATTGTGATCTGGCAAGCAAGGCGGCTGTTTTCCGTCGAACCTTCGGCAAATTGTAGCAAGTTGGCTTCCATGCCGCCCGGCTCGGCCATGCCGGCCCGGGACATCCACGCGGCATCGACATGCACATGGCAGGTCGCGCAGGCGCATTCGCCCCCGCAATCGCCGTCGATGCCCGGCACACCGTTGTTGACCGCGGCGTCCCTCGCAGTCGTGCCACTCTTGACCGCGATAGGATATTCAGCGCCGTCCGGCTCGATGAAAATGACTGTGGGCATATTTTTCTCTTTTCGATCATGCTGGATGAAACGGCGAGTGGAGCGTTCGTTTTCGCGATGAATCGGGGGCGCCGCTCCGTCGCGAACTAATGCCCGCGCAGCTTCACCGGCAGACGGGTGAACCCGCGGATGAAGTTGGACAGCGTTCTCTCGGGCGCGCCGACGACCTCCACCTTGCTGAAACGCTTCAGGATTTCTTCCCAGATGATGCGCAACTGCAACTCCGCCACGCGGTTCCCCATGCAGCGATGGACGCCGAAACCGAAGGAAAGATGGTGACGGGAATTCGGGCGGTCGATAATGAACTCGTTCGGGCGGTCAATTACCTCGTCGTCCCGGTTTCCCGAGAGGTACCACATAACGACTTTGTCGCCCTTTCTGATCTTCTTGCCACCGATTTCGGCGTCCATGAGTGCCGTCCGACGCATATGCGTCAGCGGCGTCTGCCAGCGGATGATCTCGGGGATCATTTTCGGGATGAGGCCTGGATCGGCCATGAGCTTGCGGTATTCGGCCGGGTTCTGATTAAGGGCGAGCACCCCGCCGCTGATGGAATTGCGCGTGGTGTCGTTACCGCCGACGATCAGGAGAATCAGGTTGCCCAGAAATTCGAGATACGGCATGTCCCGCGTCGCGGGCGAATGCACCATCATCGAGATCAGATCGGGCTTCGGCGGCTCGTTGGCCCGCTTGTCCCAAAGGCCCTTGAAGTATTGCGCACATTCGAGGAGCTCCTCGCGGCGCTGCTCAAACGAAGAAACCACGCCCGTCTCCGGCGTCGCGGTCGCAACATCCGACCAGCGAGTGAGCTTGCGCCGCTCCTCCCAGGGGAAGTCGAACAGTGTCGCCAGCGTCATCGTCGTAAGCTCGATGGAAACCCGGTCAACCCAGTCGATCTCCTCGCCGACGGGAAGCGAATCGAGAATAAGCCCCGCGCGCTCGCGGATGATGGGCTCCAGCAGAACAAGGTTGGACGGGGCGACAGCCGGACTGACTGCCTTGCGCTGAGCGTCATGCTTGGGCGGATCCATCGCAATGAACATCTCAAGTTCAAGCGACGCTTCGCCGCTTTGCATGTCCTGCAGGGTGATACCACCAAGTTTAGCCTCCGAGGAGAACGTCTGGTGGTTCACTTCGACCTGCATGATGTCGTTGAATTTCGTTACCGACCAGTAAGGGCCATAGGCGCTCTCGGGGCAATAATGGACGGGGTCTTCCCGCCGCAGCCGTGTGAAGTAGCTCCCGATCGTGTCGCTTTGAAAGAGCTTTGGATCGCTGACATCCATCTGAGAAAGCGGGACCGTCGAAGCCGGATCTCTAGTCAATGTGTCGGTCGTCATCTCTCCGTCCTCCCGATCGACAGCTACGCGGCATCCCCCCGTCATGGCGCATGCAATCTTTCGTACAATTCATTATAATAAATCATATGGACGATTCAGCGTCAAACGCTTTTGTCCCGCAGGCGCCCCCAAAAACCGGCAGCGAGGCTGCCGCAGATACATCAATCCAGGACGAATCCCTCATAATCCTTGGCCGCAGCGGTATTGCACCGGTCCATATACATGGGCACGCCGGGGAAATTCAGAAGCTGCCGCGGTTTCCCGGGAACGTTGGCACCCATGTACCAGGAATCGGCCCGGGGAAAGAGCGTCATGTCGGCGATGGCGTTCAGGAACTGCGTCCATTCTTCCTCCGCCTGAGCGGTCGCCTCGATCCGCCGCTTGTTATTCTCGCGCATATGTTTGAGGCAACCGACGACCCACTCACCCTGCAATTCGGCACATGTCGGGCCGTTGCAGAATCCGGAAGGACTCTGCGGACCGTAAAGAAAAAGCATGTTCGGGAATCCCGACGTCGCGAAACCGAGATAAGTACGCGCGCCTTCGGTCCATCTTTCCTTGAGCGTCACACCGCCCGTCCCGCGTATATCGATCTGTGTCAACCCGCCGGTCACGGCGTCGAATCCCGTCGCCAGAACAAGCATATCGAGTTCAACCAGACCATCCGCCGTGCGCACACCTTCGGGAACTATTTCCGCGATGGGCGTCTCGCGCACATCGATCAGGCTGACGTTGTCCTGATTGAACACTTCGTAATACCACTGCTCCAGCGAAGGCCGCTTGACGCCGAAGGGATGTGGCGGCTCCATCGGCGCGAGTTTGTCGGCCAATGCCGGATCCTTGATCCGGGCGCGGGTCTTGTCGCGCCAGAAATCGTACATGGTACGATTTGCTTCCTCATTCGTCAGGATGTCGGAAAATCCACCAATCCAGTAGTGGAAGCCGCCTTTCTGCCAAAGCCTTTCATAAAGCGCGCAGCGCTCTTCCGGCGGCACTTCCAGCGCGGACCTTTCGTCCCTCAGGATGTCGAATCCGCCAAACGTCTCCCGCCGTACACGGAATATCTCCGGATAATCGGCCTTCATCCGCTGCTGCGTCTCGACATCGAGCTTGCGCTGCTGCATCGGCAGAGCGAGGATCGGCGTGCGCTGGAACACCGTCAGATGTGCCGCATCCTTGCTGGCTTCCTGTACCACCTGAACGCCGCTCGCTCCGGTTCCCACGACGCCAACCCGCTTGCCCGTGAAACTGGCGCCTTCCTGGGGCCACAATCCCGTGTGAGATGATTCTCCCGCGAAGCTTTCAAGACCCTTGTAGTTCGGAATAAAGGGTTTCGACGCAAAACCTGTGCAAAGGATAAAGAACCGGGCGCGCACGACGGCGCCATCGGTCGTGCGGATGACCCATTGATCGCGCGCTTCGTCGAATTCTGCCGCGCTGACGCACGTGCCAAATCTTATGTCACGGCTGAGATCGAGTTTTTTGTCGACGTAGTGGAAGTAGCGGCGCAGCTCGTCCCAAGCCGGAAACCTCTCGGTCCAGTTCCAGTCGCGCCATAATTCCTCGATCGAAAATTCATAAATCGGGACATGAGAATCGACCCGCGCGCCAGGATAGCAGTTCCAGTACCAGATGCCCCCCATGTCGGCACCGGCCTCAAACAGGCGCACTTTGAAACCTTCTTGCCGCAAGCGGTGAAGCTGATAAATACCATTGAATCCCGCTCCGACAATGAGGGCATCGAATATCTCGGCATCGTCATTTTTTTGCGTCTGGCCGGATTGTAGCGAACTCATGGAAACAGCTTCCCTTCATATCCCAGCCACGAAACGGTGGGTGTCGTTCCGGAATTTACCTCATCGAAACCATATTCGGTCGCCGAGCAATCTTCCTCGCAGCGCCGGGAGGGGGGCTGCGTTGCCTAAGCGGGCTTTGGATCGCGAATGAGAACGGTGCCTTGGGCCGCACAACAGGCGCGGCCCTCGTTCGTCACATCTATACGAACCACCGCAGTCGATTTTGTCATCGCGATCAATTCGGCCACTGCTACCACCTTGCCCGACGATACCGGCGCCAGCAGATTGAGCTTGAATTCCGTCGTGGCCGCCCACTGTCCTTTCCGCATATGCGGATAGCAAACGCAGCCGAGAACATGGTCGCACATCGCAGCCAGCACCCCACCATGCATGTTTCCGATCGGCGTCAACAGCCGGTCGGAAACTTCCATCTCGGCAGTGAGCTTGCCCGGCTCGATATGCGTGATGCGGACCCCCAGAAATTCGGGCAACCCTTTCATTGAATTGCTGGCGTTTATGAAGCCCTCTGCGATCTCCTGGTTGAACTCCGGCAGTTTTGCAACAATTGTCATTTCGTTTTCTCCGAACCTTCAATAAATGATCCCCAGGGCGCGCAGCCGAGGCTTACAGATAGGCGTTTGCGCTGCTCAACGAGCTCTCGGCGCTTTTCACGAGATCGGCCATGACTTCTGCAGCCGGCTTTACCTTGTGAATGAGGCCCATGCCCTGCCCTGCGAAACCGGGAGCGATGTCTTTCCGCTTTACCGCCGCCGCCGCCGCCAGAACCGGCATCGCTACCATAGGCTGGAACGGCATGGGCAACGGCTCCAGACCCGCCTCGACAAAAGCCTCGGACCACTTGTTGCGAATGATCCGGGCCGGCTTTCCGGTGACCGTTCGAGAAACAAGTGTGTCACCGTCACCCGACTCGACAATCGCTTCCTTCTGGAAGTCCTCGATGCCCGCCTCGTCGGTCGCGAGAAACGCCGTACCGATCCAGGCACCTTCGGCGCCGAGCATCATTGCAGCCGCGATCCCGCGCCCGTCGGAAATGCCGCCCGCGCCGAGCACGGGAATGCGACCCGCAACCGCATCGACAACCTGCGGGATGAGCGCCATCGTTCCGACGGGCGAGTTATGCCCGCCCCCGTCATGACCTTGCGCAACGATCAGATCGATGCCGGAATTGACCACCTGCAGGGCATGCTTTACGGCGCCGACGACTGCCATCACCTTGGTGCCGTTGGCGTGGAGCCGATCAAGCCAGGGTCCCGGATTGCCGAGACCCGCCGCATAGACAGGAACCCGTTCCTCAACAACGACTTCCATTTGCGCTTCGAAGAATTCTTTCGAAAACAACGACGCGCTCGATTTGGACGACCGGTGAGCTTCCTCGGATTCCCGCGCCCTGGATTTCAGCGGCGGTATGTTTTCCTTCTTCAGAAAATCTTGCGCGAATTTTTGGTACTCAGGCAGCAGATCCATCGGAGACGGACCCGCCTTGCCTTTGTAGGCTTCCCTGCGCACTGAGGCTGGCAGCAGGGTGTCTACACCAAATGGTTTGTCCGTCAACGATCGCGTTTCCCGAATCCATTCCCGCAGCTGATCGGGAGAACAAGCAGCCGCGCCAAGCACACCGAGGCCACCCGCATTCGATACCGCCGCCGCAAGCCGTGGAACGCTCGCGCCGCCCATACCGGCCAGCAAAATCGGGTATTTGATTTCCAGAATATCACATACTCGGCTATGCAGAGTCATAGCTAACCTCCCATGGGCGACTTCATCGGCCGCGTTATTTATGATCATAAATTAGCGACGCCCAAGGACCGACGCAAGTGCCGCAAAAAACGACATCGAAATCGCTAGCACTCGCCTAGCGTTTCCGTCGGGGAACCCGCGGCACGCTCAGGTCGTCCACATCCTGCCAACGCACGATCTTGGACATGATGTCGGGATGACGAGATTCCAGATACTTGTCGGATCGGCTTATGAACCGGGACATTTCGGTGAAGGCGAGGTCCGGATTGCGATCTTCAATCGCCTTGAGAAGCCGTCCGTACGCCTTGATCTGATAATCACGCTCACCTTCCGTGTAAGTTATGCCGACTTCCGACGCATTCGTAATGTTGTGAAGCGAACTGATCAGAAATCCGATCAAGGGATTGCCAGACGCCCATGCAAGCACGTCGTGGAAACGCCTGTTCTCCTCCGCATAGGAGTCGCAAGATACGGACAGCGTCTTCAAAGTGGCTAATGAGGTATTCAGCTTGTCGATATCCTCATCGGACGCACGCTCCGCCGCAAGCGCCGCCATGGTCGGGCCGACCGCTTGCCTCACTTCAATCAGCGAACGGAATGTGGTGCCGAGAAACTGCAGCAGCAACGCCATTGTACTGGCAAAATCTTTCGGTCGAGGCTCCTGAACAACCGGCCCGCCGCCGGGGCCGGGCCGCAGAAAAATGATGCCCTGCAGTTCCAGAAACCTGAGCGCCTCCCGCAAAGTCGCGCGGGCCACGCCATACCGTAAGAGCATCTCCTGTTCCGGTGGCAAGCGATCTCCGACCTCGGCACCTTGCTGCTCAATGTCCTCGACAATCTGCCTCGCAACTGTGAGGGCACGCTTGCCGGACCCTTTCGGAAATCGGCCAACTCGCGAAACGGACACGCTCGCTTTCATTCGGATACCTGCATTCTTCGTTTTCAAGACCAATCGCCCCCCCATCAGGGAACGGTTGGGCGAACCCGACTACAATACCATCGTCCGTGTTTGCAACATCCCATCAATTTATCATAATGAATTCCGGCTCTTAATACACATACGAAGAACATTGGAAAAAGGCGTTTGATGTCAGAAAACCGGACCTTGTTCACCCTTGTCCAAAATCTCAAAATTGCGGCGGACGCATTCGGCCCCGACCATGGGCGTCCGGTCATGCTCGCCCATGGCGGCGGACAGACACGCCATGCTTGGCAAGCCTGCGGTAAAAGGTTGGGACAAAACGGATACTACACCCTCGCCGTCGATTTGCGCGGGCACGGCGAAAGCGACTGGTCTCCGGACGGAGACTACAGAATGGAGCGTTTCGCGGAGGATCTCCTCGACATCGCGGACGGCTTCTCCGTGCCTCCGGTCCTGGTTGGCGCATCTCTGGGCGGCATCGCGGGCATGATCGCGCAGGGAGAATACGCAAAGGCCGGACGGCGCGGATTTGCGGCGCTGGTCCTCGTCGACATCACCCCTCAGATGGACATGGAGGGTGTTCAAAAAATCCTCGGATTCATGTCATCGAATGTGGAAGAGGGCTTCGCCTCGCTTGAGGAAGCAGCCGATACGATCTCGCGCTACATGCCCAGCCGGACTCGTCCCAAAAATCTGAGCGGACTGGCGAAGAACCTTCGCCTCAGGGAAAATGGTCGCTACTACTGGCATTGGGATCCGCGTTTCGTCACCGGCGCGCAAAAGCCGCAAGGCAGCCGCGAACCCGAACGCCTCCAAATGGCGGCACGTTCCCTGAAAATACCGACGCTCCTTGTCCGCGGCCGCGACAGCGACCTCGTGACGGTCGAAGCGGCGCGGCAATTCGCCGAGATCGTTCCTCATTCCGAGTTTATCGATGTCGCAAATGCGGGCCATATGGTAGCGGGCGACAAGAACGACATATTTACAAGCGCCGTTCTGGATTTTCTGACGCGAATGGCACCTGCCGCGAGCGCATCGTAGCCCCAGCCCGGACGTATTCATTCACGCCTGTACGTCTTCGACAGATGAAGACAAGCCAGACAAATTAAGATCGAGAAGAGGAAGGGAGAAAGCCGATGTCGAATCTGGTTCTTCGCAAGGACAGCGGGCGTATTTGTACGCTGACGCTCAACCGTCCGGAAACCTTGAACGCGCTCAATGTCCCGCTGTTCGAGGAATTGCGCAGGCATGTGGATGCGCTTCGTGGACAGGTTCACGAGGTGGCATGCGTCATCATCACGGGCGCGGGCAAGGCTTTTTCAGCCGGCCACGATCTGAAGGACATCCAGAAGGGCGAGCGCCCGCCGGAGCCGCATTTCCAGGCGAAGACCATTCAGGCGCTGGCCGAACTGCCGCAACCGGTCGTCGCCTGCATCCGCGGGCATTGCTATACTGGCGGATTGGAGCTTGCGCTCGCGGCAGACATCATCATCGCCGCGCGCTCCGCCAGGTTCGGCGACACGCATAGCAAGTGGGGACTGAGCCCGCTCTGGGGCATGACGCAAAGACTACCGCGTCGCGTCGGGCTGTCGAAGGCCAAGCAGATGATGTTTACCTCCGATATTTTCGCGGCGGAGGCGGCGGAGCGTATGGGGCTGGTCGACATTTGTGTCGACGATGTCGAACTGGAACAGGCGACAAACGACCTTGCTCAGCGTATCGCCGCCAATTCAACCTACAGCAATCAGGTCAACAAAAGTCTGCTGGGCGCGACCGACGGCATGACCGCCCAGGCGGGGCTGGCCTACGAACTCGCGCATAGCCCCGGTGCCTGCTACGACGCGCGCGAACGGGTCGCCTCATTCGGAAAAAAATGACGGCGGGCCACGCGCCGCGCTGCCTTCGACCTCCTTCGATCTTATGTGGCGGGTGGAAGTTTTCCACCCGCCTCCTCCAGGTTCAGCCCGGGATTCTTACCGGCAAGGCCTCATAGCCCTTGATGAAGTTGGAAAAGACCCGCTTTGGTTCGCCGACCACTTCGATCGGCTTGTCGGGCCAGCGCTTCAGGATTTCTTCCCAGGCAATGCGGAGTTGCATTTCCGCCAAGCGGTTGCCGACGCAGCGATGAATGCCGAAGCCGAAGGAGAGATGCTGACGCGGCCTTGCACGATCGATGATGAAACGGTTCGGCTCGTCGATGGCCTCCTCGTCCCGGTTGCCCGAGACGTACCACATGACAACCCTGTCACCCTTCTTGATCCGCTTGCCGGCCAACTCGGTATCCTGTAGCGCGGTGCGGCGCATGTGGGTGAGCGGCGTCTGCCAGCGGATGATTTCCGGTATCATGGTTTCAACGAGCGCCGGATTTTCGCGCAGCTTCCTGTACTGATCCGGGTTCTCGTGGAACGCGAGCAAGCCGCCGGTGAGCGAATTGCGGGTCGTGTCGTTACCGCCGACGATCAGCAGAATGACATTTCCCAAATACTCCGCCGGACTCATGTTCCTGGTGGACTCACCCTGGGCCAGCATGGTGATGAGATCGCCGCCCGGTTCAGTTGCGTTCACGCGCTGATTCCACAACTCGGTAAAATAGGCGGCGCATTCGAGAAGCTCTGCCTCGCGAGCCGCCTCGCCTTCCGGTGTCTTGAAGGCTTCCTCCGAGGTTGCGACGTCGGACCAGCGGGTGAGTTTCCGGCGCTCTTCCCAAGGGAAGTCGAACAGGGTGGCGAGCATCTGCGTCGTCAGCTCAATCGACACGCGATCGACCCAGTTGAACGTCTCGTTCACCGGAAGCGAATCGAGAATCTTGCCGGCGCGCTCGCGGATCGTGCCTTCGAGTTTGGCCAAATTGGCCGGAGCGACGATCGGGCTCACCACCTTCCGCTGCGCGTCGTGCTTCGGAGGGTCCATTGCGATGAACATCGGAAGCTTCAGACCCGCATTATTGTCGCGAATCGTAATTCCCCCCTGCTCGACGTCGGACGAATAGACGCCATGATTGGTCTCGACATGCATGATGTCCTTGTATTTTGTCACGGACCAGAAAGGTCCATAAGCGCTTTCCGCACAATAATGCACGGGATCCTCGCGACGCAGCCTTTCGAAATACGGCCACATCCGATTGGACCTGAAGAGCTCCGGATCGCTGACATTGAGTTTGTCGAGCGGAATGGCATATGGATCGTCCAAGGACTGGACGCGTTCGGCTACGTTCATGCCGCTCATGATCTTATCCTCGTTTGTGGACGAATATTCACCGGCGCAACCACCATTGAGCCAACCCCGACCCTCTTGGTGCGGCCAGCCATATAGGTGAGGAACTGCGCCACGTTCGGGCACATGGCCGCCCATATGGAATCGAAGCCAAGCGGCTCGGCCATGCCGGCCATCGCAATTTCATGGGCGTAGACCTCCTGGTCGGTATAACCGCCAGCGAGGTTCTGAAAGAACGTGCTCATGCCGACATGCATGGGAATCTCCTTTTTGTTCAATTCCGCTTCACGCGGTGTCGATCCCCAGCGTCTTTTTTATCGACCGGTGGAAGTATGCAAGAGCCGGCTCGTTGGCGCCGAAAGTCACAAAATCTTGTGCACCCGAGTGAAAATCACGCTGGATATTTTCCGCCAGCGGAAAATCTTCCTGCTGCACGGTCGCCATCAGCAAGTCCATGTTCTTGGCCCAGTACTTCCTGGCCTTGTCGGTCACGGCGGGTTCGGGCGTATAGAGAGAGACGTGCATTTTTGATTCATCCACGCTGTCGCCCGGATAAACCCTCCACGTCTCCAGATGATCGCCCTGCATGATGAAGACCGTATTCGGAAAGAGCACGTATACAAGCGCGGAGTGGCGGACCAGATCCCACTCGCTTTCCGGCCTCTGGCGCAACGCGTCGATCGTCTTGCGGGCGCCAATCATGCGCAGATTTCGTGCCATGCCGTCGAACGTGCCGAGGTTCGAGTGCAGGATCGGCGCGATCGTATTCTTGTGAAGTGTGCTCAGATGGTAGGTTTCGAGAAACGTGTCGATCACGAGCTTCCAGTTGAGGCGGGCCCGGAGCACGCGTGTCTCGTAGTGGCTGTAACTCGCAAGGCCGAACGCGACGAGATCGTCCGCCATCCCCGCAAGGTGGCCGTCGATGTCGATCAACCCGCCGGGCGTCGGCATGACCCAGATCATGCCGTATTTCTCCACCACCGGCAGAGGCCGCAAGCCGTTGCTCGTCTTGTCGACGCTCTCGAAGCCCTGCTCGAACGGTATCGACCTCAGCCTGCCGCTCCGGTCGTAGGTCCATGCGTGATAGGGACAACTGAACACGGTCTTGCCGCTGCCGCAGCCCGACGCAACGCGCGCGCCACGGTGGCGGCAGACATTGATGAAGGCATTGACCTGCCCCGCTTCATTCCGCACCACCAGGATCGGAACGCCCGAAAAATCGTCGGTTACATAGTCGCCGGGATTGGGCAATTCGCAGCTCAATCCGATCAGGAGTGGCTCATGCCGGAACAGCATCTCCCGTTCTCGGCCAGCCTGATCCGGACTGGTGTAGTCACTGACATGATGACGATACACGGCATCGCCCATCGCGGTCTCACCCGCGTCGAGATAGCCGAAGATCTTCCGCAACTGCTCGACCTGGGCTTCGTGTTTCATGATCGCACTTCTCCCGAACAGGTCCCTTGATTATCCGTCAGCGGAATAATGGCTCCCGGCGCTCCCGGAACGCCGCCAGACCTTCCGAAACATTTTCGCCCATCAGCGCGTCCACGACTGCGCTCCGTTCCATATCCAGACCTTCCTGAAGCGATCCGTCGAGTCCGTTTCTGCAAAGCTGTTTCATGGCGGCAAGACCGCCCGGATTCTTTTTGGCGAGGTCGGCACAATAGGCTTCCGCCATGCCGGCAAGCGCGCTGTCGTCAGCGATATGATTCACAAGCCCCCAGGCCAGCGCCTCGTCTGCCTTGAGCCAGCGGCCGCTGAACATCAGATCAAGGGCACGCCGCGAACCGACGATGCGCGCGAGACGCTGCGTGCCGCCCCAACCCGGCACGAGCCCGTAGCGGGCATGCTGGCATCCCATCTGCGCCGACTGCCCCGCAAAAACCACGTCACATGCCATCATCAATTCCAGCCCGCCCGCAAGACACAGACCGTTCACCGCGGCGACAATCGGCAGAGGCGAGACCTCAAGACGGCGCAGGACGCGATGACCGCCCGTGATAAACGCTTCCAGCCGACCCCGCTCCCTGCGAGCGTCGAGGACCTCGTCAAGATCGGCACCGGTGCAGAAGTGCTTGCCACGCGCAAGCAACAGAACGGCACGAACCTTCCTGTCTCCCTCGAACATTGCGAGAGCCTCGTCGAGACCGGCCATGACAACCGACGAGAGGCAATTGAACTTGTCAGGCCTGTTGAGCGCCACGATTCCGACGCCGTCTCGCATCTCGGTCTGGACCGGGGCTTCCGGGGCGCTCGTCATATCGCCTCCCTCACGCATAAGGCACGGCCACCCGGCCGACTTTCTCGCGCGAAATGATCATCTTCTGGATTTGCTCGGTGCCGTCGCCGATCTGAAGCCCCATCACGTCGCGCAATCTCTGCTGATGAGGCAGATCAGTGCTGTAACCGCCATGTCCGTGCGTGAGCAGGCAATGGTGGATGACCTGGAAAGCCGTCTTGGGTGCCCACCATTTGCACATCGCGGCTTCGGCGGTATGCGGCAAATCATTGTCGCGGAGCCAAAGCGTCTTGTAGCAAAGCAGACGCGCCGCCTCGAGCAGCGTCTGGGCTTCGGCCAGCGGTTCCGTGACACCCTGATATTTGGCCAGCGGATTGCCGAAGGCAACGCGCTCCGTCACATACTTCCAGGTCTCTTCCAGCGATGCGAAGGCGGGAGCCAGACATTGCAGGCCGATCAGCGCGCGGGAATAATCGAACCCCTGCATGACCTTCCGGAAACCTTCGCCCTCCGGGCCGACCATGTAGCGCGACGACACCTTAACATTGTCGAAGAATACCGAACCGCGGCCGACCGCTTTCGAACCTACATCATCGAAGCTCGAACAGGTGATACCCGGCGCGTCGAGCGGCACCAGAAAAGCCGACACACCGCCAGCGCCCGGATTGCTTTCATCCGTGCGCGCGAGCACAAGAATGTAATCAGCCTGCTCGGCCATCGAGATCGAGGTTTTCTCGCCCGACAGGACGTAGCCGTCGCCATCGGCGCGCGCTTTCGTCTGCAGATGCGCTGCGTCGGAGCCGCCTCGCGGCTCCGTCAGACCGAGCGCGACGATCGCCTCGCCCGAGCAAATCTTCGGAACGATTTCATCGGCGACTTCAGGCCTTGCATGCGCGGCGACGATCGATCCCATCAGCGAAGCCAGGAGCTGGACATAACCGACACTAATGTCGCCGCGTGATATTTCCTCGATAATAATGCCGGTCGTAACGCTATCGAGTCCCGGCGCCCCGAATTTTTCGGGCAAATCGGCGCCGACGAGGCCAAGCTCACCCATATCCCGGACGAGCTGTCGATCGATCGCTCCGGCGGCTTCGCGCACCTTGTAGGCGGGCGCGAGCCGCTCGCGCGCAAATCGTGCGGCGGTATCTCGAATGGCTCCCTGGTCGGACGTAAAGGCAAAGTCCAAGATACCACCTACTTCATATGCTTGCGGAATTCCGGCTTACGCTTTTCATTGAGCGCGTTGACGCCCTCTTTCGACTCCGCCGAGTTGTAGTAGAGGCGGAGCGCCTGCATGCCAAGACCGCCAATGCCGCGAATATTATCGCTGTCGGCGTTGAACGATTTCTTGGCAATCGCAATCGCCGTCGGGCTACGCTCGACAAGCTCGGCGCACCAGGCATCCACTTCCTCATCCAGCTTGTCGTCGGGAACGACCGCATTGGCGAGACCCATCGCCAGCGCCTCGCGCGCCGGATAACGCCGGCACATGTACCAGATTTCGCGCGCCTTCTTCTCCCCGACCACGCGGGCGAGATAGGCGGTGCCGAAGCCGGGATCGACGGAGCCCATCTTGGGACCCACCTGGCCGAAGATTGCGCTCTCGCCCGCAATCGTCATGTCGCACAACGTCGCCAGCACATTGCCGCCGCCGATGGCGTAGCCCCGCACCTTCGCGATCACCGGCTTGGGCACGTCGCGAATGACCGTGTGCAGTTCCTCGACCGGCATGCCGATGGTTCCGCGCGTCTCGCCGTCGCCATAGGAACCGTCATGATCCGATTGATCGCCGCCGGTGCAAAACGCCTTGTTGCCCGCGCCAGTCAGCACGATCGCACCGATCTCCTCGCTCCAGCCCGCCTTCAGAAAAGCGTCGATCAGTTCGACGCAGGTGCGGGGGCGGAACGCGTTATAGACCTTCGGACGATTGATGGTGATGGTCGCAACGCCATTTTTCTCATCATACAGAATGTCTTCGTAGTCCATGAAAATCCCCCGTCAACCGTGCATTGAGAGACCGCCCGAGACGCTGATCGTCTGGCCGGTAATGAAACTTGCATCGTCGCTCAGAAAGAATGCGACCATGCCCGGATAATCGTCCGGTTGCGCCAGGCGGCGCATCGGGATCGCCTTGGTGAGCGCTTCGGTCAGACGTCCGCCGCCCGACGCATCCACGGAGGCGAGCAGCGGCGTGTCCGTCGGCCCCGGACAGATCGTATTGAAGGTGACGCCCTTCCGGGCGAACTCGCGCGCCATCGTCTTCATGAAGGCGATGACGCCGCCCTTGGCCGCGGAATAGACGGCCTCGCCAGACGAACCCACACGGCCCGCATCCGACGAAATGCTGACGACCCGACCGGCACCCTGCTCGGCAAGCCGACGCGCAACGACATGAGTGAGATTGAGCGGCCCGTAAAGATTGATGTCGATCACCTTTTTCCAGAAATCAGGCTCTGTCTGGATAAAAGGCTTCGCCTCGTCCCAACCGGCATTGTTCACCAGTCCATAAACCTGACCGGCCGCCTTTTCGAACGCATCGACTGCCCGCGCCACTGCCGCATAGTCGGTGATGTCGACCTTATAGGCCCAAGCCTCTCCACCCTTCTGGCGAATTTCGGCGGCGGCGGCCTCGGCACCCTTCTCGTTCATGTCGAAAATGGCGACCCTGGCACTCTCTTCGCCAAGCCTGAGCCCAATCGCCTTTCCGATACCGCTTGCGCCGCCGGTAACGATGACCGGCTTCTGATCGAGTCCTCGCATGTTAGTCGCCTCCCTCGCTGCACCGCTTCAGACACATTTTTAACTTTGCCATAGCAATGGCGGCACACTTTTTCTAATACTAGTTCGATTTTCGAGGGAGGTGCAACATGTTTCGAACGTACATTAGATTTACGGTCGGCACCGCCAAACAGGCGGCGAGGGGGCGTTTGTGACGAGCGAGCAAAGCAAATCCGACATCAGCCGCGCGAGAATACTGGACGCCGCCGCCAAGATGTTTCGGCAAAAAGGCTACGCGGCGACGACCCTGATCGAAATCGCGAGAGCCGCCGGCATGCAGGCGGGCAGCCTCTATTACCATTTCGGTTCGAAGGACGAACTCCTCGAGGAAGTTCTCGACATAGGCATGAGGCGGGTTCACGAAGCCGTCGAGGAGAGCCAGGAACGTCTGCCTGCGGATTCATCGCACCGCGACCGAATTCGCGTCGCCGTCGAGGCGCATCTCACCACACTTCTGAAGCATGACGATTACACATCCGCCAATATCCGCATTTTCGGACAGGTCCCCGAAGAGGTGCAACAGCATCACATCAGGCAGCGCGACGCCTATGCCGAACTCTGGCGGCGCATTCTCACCAAGGCGCAGAAATCGGGCGCATTGCGCAGCGACGTCGATCTCGGCCTCGTACGCATGCTGCTGATGGGCGCCCTTAACTGGTCGGTCGAATGGTACCAGCCCGGCAGGACGTCCATTCAGACGATAGCCGACCATATGTGCCTGATGCTGTTCAGCGGAATCGGGATCGAAGAACCCATACGAAGCGGGGAAAACCAAACGGTCGCGTGACCGAAAACATTCGAGGAAGACGCACATGGAAGTCCACAAGACTCACTTCGGATTTTCCGATGAAGAACTGAAAGCACTGCCCACGGTTTATCGCGCCGATCTTTTTTTCGGGGAAAACGGTCGTCGTTTCCGGCGGCGGAAGCGGTTTCGGCAAGGCGATCGCCTGTCTTCTGGCGCGACTGGGCGCGAACGTCGCCATATGCGGGCGCAACGAAGAAAAACTTGCCGCGACGGTTCCTCTTCTGGAAAGCATCGGCGCGCAGGTCTTCAGTCGGCCCCTGACCATACGCGATCCGGATCAGGTCGACGGTTTTATTGAAGCGGTCTGGGATAAATTCGGCGCACTCGACCTTCTCGTGAACAATGCCGGCGGCCAGTTTCCGCAAATGGCCCTCGACTTCAAGGTCAAGGGATGGAACGCCGTCATCGACACCAATCTCAACGGCACCTGGTACATGATGCAAAGCGCCGCGCGGCAGTGGGTCGATAGAAAGACCCCCGGCTCGATCGTGAACATTATCGCCGACATATGGCGCGGAATGCCAGGCATCGCGCACACATGCGCAGCACGCGCCGGCGTTGCCTACCTGTCAAAATCGGTGGCCGTCGAATGGGCACCGCATCGCATCCGTGTCAACTGCGTCGCACCGGGCGTCTGCGAAACGAGCGGCTTCGTGCAATATCCGCCCGAAGGTCTCAAGACCTATCCTGGCGCAAATCCGATGTTGCGTGTCGGCGATGCCCATGACATCGCTGAGGCTGTCGTCTATCTCGCCTCGCCGGGCGCCAAGTTCATTACCGGCGAGGTATTGACGGTCGATGGCGGCGAGCAGCTCTGGGGTGACCCGTGGCCCCCTGGACGACCGGATTATTTCGAGCCAAAGAACACCTGAAGTTCAAGCCCGCCTGCGAGGGGAGGGTTACCGATGTTCGATCCAGTTCTGACCAGGAAGCGTGTCGAGGCGATGAACGCCGGCGGCTTCTGGCCCGGCAAGACGGCCGCCGGCTACCTCGACGGTTGCATCGCCGAAATGCCGGACAAGACGGCCGTCGTCGACTTCAACTCCATGACGAATGAGGCCACCCGCCTCAGCTACCGCGATTTCGGCAAGATTGTCGAACGTATCGCGGTCGGCCTCGCGGAACTCGGCGTGGAGAAAGGCGATGTTGTTTCCTGCCAATTGCCGAACTGGTGGCAATTCACCGCGCTGCATCTGGCTTGCGTACGGATCGGCGCCGTGACCAATCCATTGATGCCGATTTTTCGCGAGCGCGAATTGTCCTTCATGCTTGGCCTTGCGGAAAGCAAGGTACTCGTCATCCCGCGCGCCTTTCGCAGCTTCGATTACCCTGCCATGGTGGCCAACATCCGGGCCGACCTGCCGCAGCTGAAGTATGTGCTCGTCATCGGCGGCGACGGCGAAACCAGCTTTGAGAAAGTCCTTCTTGATACGCCGTGGGAGCAGCGGCGCGACGCCGGCCGTCTCTTCGCGGCGCGGCGACCCGATCCCGACGACGTAACGCAATTGATGTATACGTCCGGCACGACCGGCGAACCGAAAGGCGTCATGCATACGTCGAATACGCTGCTCTCCAATATCCTCATCTGCGCCGAGCGCCTCGGGCTCGGCGCGGACGACGTGATGTTCATGGCGTCGCCGATGGCACACCAGACAGGCTTCATGTACGGGCTGTTGATGCCCGTTCTGGCCGGAGCGACCGCCATTCTGCAGGATGTATGGGAACCGAAGCGCGCCTCCGCGTCGATCTCCCGCGAAGGAATCACCTTCACCATGGCGTCCACGCCGTTCCTGTCCGATCTGACCGAAACGGTGGCGGCGGACGGGGGCGACGTATCCCGTTTGCGCATCTTCCTGGTGGCAGGCGCACCCATCCCCCGCGCGCTAGTCGAGCGGGCGCGGCAAATCCTCGGAACAAATATCGTGTCGGCCTGGGGCATGACCGAGAACGGCCTGGTGACAACGACATGCCTCGACGATCCGGAGGACAAGGCGATCAATACTGACGGACGCGCGCTGCCAGGCATGGAAGTCCGGGTGGTCGACAGCGGGAACAGCCCCCTGCCCGCCGGCGAGGAGGGCATGCTCAAGGCTCGCGCCTGTTCGACTTTTGTTGGCTATCTCAAAAGACCGGAGTGGTACAATCACGACGCGGAAGGCTGGTTCGATACAGGCGACCTCGCGCGGGTCGACGGCCAAGGCTATATCCGGCTGACCGGACGCTCCAAGGACATCATCATCCGCGGCGGCGAGAATATCCCCGTGGTCGAGATCGAAGGCCTTCTCTTCCGTCATCCCGACATTCAGGATGTAGCGATTATCGGCGTACCGGATGAACGGCTGGGCGAACGGGCATGTGCATTCATCGTGCCGAAGCCCGGCCGCGAGGTTGGCTTGCGCGAGGTGGTCGCCTTCCTCGAAGAGCACAGGGTCGCGCGGCAATACCTGCCGGAACGGGCGGAAATCGTCGGCGAACTGCCTCGAACACCGAGCGGCAAGGTGCAGAAGTTCAAGTTGCGCGAGATCGCCGTCGCCCTGTCGGCATGACATTCCGCAGGCAGCCGGTGGCGGAAGGCCGGCAACAGGCGTGTGACGGACTGTTCGGAAAGTTGGCGACACCGCGTCGCCGCCCAATGAATGCAACCTGACAATCCACGGGAATATGCTTATAATGATTTAATGGGAGAGAGTCGGCTAACCGGCACCCCCTATGTCACGCATTCGCAGGCTTCTGGAAACGCAATGGAGACGCCGTCATGAATGAATCCCTGGGTGCCGATCGAGACAAGCCGATTGCGGACGCCTACGCGATCCCGCTTGAGAAGATCGATGTCAGCAATCCGGAGCTCTTCAGGGCGAATGCGATCTGGCCGTATTTCGAGCGGTTGCGCCGCGAAGATCCGGTCCATTACTGCAAGGAAAGCGAATACGGCTCGTTCTGGTCGGTGACAAAATACAAAGACATCATGCATGTCGACACCAACCACGGCATCTATTCGTCTGAAGCGACCCTGGGCGGCGTCGCCCTCCGCAATCAGGAAGAAGGTTTCTTCCTGCCCATGTTCATCATGATGGACCCGCCGAAGCACGACGCGCAGCGCAAGGTTGTGAGCCCGATCGTCGCACCCGGCAATCTGGCGAAACTCGAAAGCACGATCCGCGAGCGCGCCGGCAAAATTCTCGATTCCCTGCCCATCAATGAAACCTTTGACTGGGTGGATCGCGTGTCGATCGAACTGACAACGCAGATGCTCGCCACTCTTTTCGATTTCCCCTGGGAAGAACGCCGGAAGCTCACCCGCTGGTCGGATGTCGCCACCGCAGGCACCGCCTTCGGCGATGAGGAGGCAGAGAAGGCTCGCAGGAATGAATTGCGCGATTGCGCCGCCTACTTCACCGAGTTGTGGAATCAGCGTGTCAACGCGACCGAGCCGGGAAACGATCTCATCACCATGCTGGCTCAGGGCGAAGCGACGAAAAACATGGGGCCAATGGAGTATCTGGGAAATATTCTCCTCCTGATCGTCGGCGGCAACGACACGACCCGCAACTCGATCACCGGTGGCCTTCTGGCCCTGAACGAGAACCCGGTTCAATACAAGAAGCTGCGGGACAACCCATCGCTCGTCGAATCCATGGTCCCCGAAATCATCCGTTGGCAGACACCCTTGTCGCATATGCGCCGCACCGCGCTTCAGGATACGGAGCTTGGCGGCAAGCAGATCAAGAAAGGCGACAAAGTCGTCATGTGGTACGTCTCGGGCAACCGGGACGAGGAGGCAATCGAAAACGCCAACAGCTTCATCATTGACCGCAAGCATCCACGACAGCATCTATCCTTCGGCTTCGGTATCCATCGCTGCGTCGGCAACCGGCTGGCGGAAATGCAGCTCCGCGTCGTCTGGGAAGAAATCCTGAAACGCTGGCCCGACAAGCCGATCGAAGTGGTCGGCGAACCGACGCGGGTTTTTTCAAATCTGATCAAGGGTTACTCGAGCATGCCGGTCAGAATTCCAGGCTGATGCAAAACACCGGGACGCATTTCCGGGCATCAGTCACAGGATGTCGCGGGCGGGGCCGTGTCGCCGCCGCTACCTGCAAGGAGAGGGCATGCGAAAAATAGGACTCGGCATGTGCTGGAACGACCTCACCGCCGGTGAGGAATTCCGCACCATCGGCCGGACGATCACCGAAACCGACCTGGTCAATTTCATCAACACGACAGGCATGGTGGAAGTGCTCTTCACCGATATCGAATATCTCAAGGCCCATGGCCCCATGAACGGCCGTGTGGTGCCCGGCGCGCTGGTCTATTGCATGGCCGAAGGTTTGCTCGTCCAGTCGATGATGCAGGAGACGGGCCTCGCCTTCCTGCACATGGAGTTCAACGTCAAGGGACCTACCTTTGTCGGCGACACAATTCATGTGGAATGCAAAGTGCTTCAGGCGCGACCGACATCCAGGGGGCGCGGTCTGGTGCGCACCCGCAACCGGATCGTGACCCAACGGAACGAAACGGTGATCGAATATACGCCGTTGCGAATGATGGCCGGCCGGTTCGACGCCTCCCGAACATAAAATACGGCATACGGCCGTCAGCGTTCCTCGGGAAATCCTCGGCCGCGGCAAGAGAGGCCGCCGTGCGCATGGCGCTCAGCATCATCGCCGGATCGGTGGTGCCCTTGCCCGCAATGTCATAGGCCGTTCCATGCGCGACCGTCACATGCAGGTAGGACAGCTCGATGATGATGGCGCAATTGCCGGAAAAGCCCCATGTCTTGACCGCGATGTGTCCCTGATCGTGATACATGGCGAGGACGATGTCGTATCGGCCGCCACGAAATCAGGGCTGATGATTTCGCAAACGCGCCGGAGCGGAATATGGTCGGTCAGATGCGCGACGCGGAGCGGCCCGGTCAGTAGAACAAGATAGCTTTCGCCGGGCGAGAAACACCCAGTTGCGCTCGAAGATGTGTTTCATCTCGAGATCGAACAACTCGGGATCGGTGAATATGGCGCGATCGAGCATGAAGCGCCCGGTCGACATGTCCTCGAAAAGCCAAGAATCGAGCCTGTGGCGAATGCGATCGAGTGGGTTGCTCACACCGGATGCACGCATTGCGCTTCCTTCCTCGCCGTTTGGCCAGCCACGAGACTGACACACGATTATTTTCCTGCCCAGCGACAAACCGGCTTCGACCCTCAACAAATCCGGAGTCCATCGCATCGCAAGGTGTCACATGGTCGTGTAGCCTCCGTCGACGACAACCTCGGAGCCGGTCATGTAGGACGACTCGTCGGATGCCAGAAACAGGACCGCATAGGAAACCTCGACGGGTTCGGCCGGCCGGCCGATGAGCGTGGCGCTCAGGACCTGTTTGGCGACATCCGCATCGCCGAGGAGATCCTTTGTCATATTCGTGCGAATGATTCCGGGGTGCACGGAATTCACGCGAATCTTGAAAGGCGCATAATCCACAGCCGTCGATTTCGTCAGCAAGCGAACGGCGCCCTTCGATGCCTGATACGCCGCCGTGGCGGGCGCACCGATCAGTCCGTAGATCGAGGAAATATTGACGATCGAACCGCCGCCAGCCGCCTTCATCGCGGGTAATATATATTTCGTGCCATAGAATACGCTTTTTACATTGACGTCGAAAACACGTGCGAAGTCTTCATTCGAGGTGTCTTGCACAGCAGAAAAAACGAGAATACCGGCATTGTTCACGAGGATGTCGACGCGTCCGAAAGTGGACTTCGCCTGCTGTGAAATCCGCTCCCAATCCGGGACGCTCGACACATCGTGCCTGAAAAATCGCGCCTGCCCACCGTTATCGTTAATCTCCTCGACCACGGCTTTGCCGCCCTTCTCGTCCATGTCGGTAACGATCAGCGTTGCGCCTTCGCGCGCAAGCAGCAAGGCGTGGGAACGCCCCATGCCATTGGCGCCGCCCGTCACAAGGGCGATTTTTCCGTCTACCCGTCCCATCCAGTCCTCCCGTTGCGAGTGCGGCGGCCGCATCCGGCGCCGTCACTCAAACCGCCGTCTACGCAACCCCGAGCTCGCGTTTCGCGAAATCGGTAACGCTCTTGTAGTCGGCCTTGCCGTTCGGCGCGCGAAGAGGCACGGCGCCCACCAGGATGCGCTTGGGCGTTTTGTAGCCGGCGAGGTGCGAGCGGACGTGCTTGCGCAAATCCTCTTCGTCAAACTTCGCGCCGTTCGCCAGCGTGACGATGCCGGTGACCGCCTGACCCCATTTCTGATCGGGCACGCCGACAACAAGTGCGTCCTCCACGGATGGGTGAGTCTTCAGAACTTCCTCGACCTCCTCCGGGTAGACCTTCTCGCCCGCGGTGTTAATGCAAACGCTGCCGCGTCCCAGCAATGTCAGGCTGCCGTCCTTTTCCACAACGCACCAATCGCCGGGAATGGAATAGCGTTCGCCGCCAATGGTCTTGAATGTCTTGGCCGTCTTTTGCGGATCCTTGTAGTAGCCAACGGGAATCGGTCCCCCTAGGGCGATGATGCCCGGCTTGCCGCTGCCTGGTTCGACCGGCTGATCGTTTTCATCGAACACGCGGCACCGGCCGCCGATCTGGAACTTGGCGGTCTTGACCTCGCCGGCGCCCGTCATGATCGAACTGCCGAAACCGAGTCCCTCCGAGGCACCGAAAGAATCCATCAGAATGACATTCGGCAAATGCCTGAGCAGACCACGCTTCACTTCCGCGCTCCACATAACGCCGGAAGAAATGATCGAGACGACGCTGGCCAGGTTGTATTTGCCAGGCGCCTCGTCGAGCGCCGCCAGCATCGGCCGGGCGAAAGCGTCGCCGACAATCGCCAGCGAATTGACACCACGGCGCGAAACCGCCGTCCAGAGTTCATGCGCGTCGAGGGTCGGGCTCTCCAGCGTGACGATGCAGCCGCCGCTCATCATATTGCCTATAGCCGTAATGAAGCCGGTGCCGTGCATCAGCGGGCAGGCAGGCATCGATACGGGCCCTGGACCGGAAGCCGCGATAAACTCAACCAACTCGGGAAGTGTCTCGGGGATCGGCCCCAGCGCCCGAAGCGTCGTCAGCTGAGCTTCGCGCATGTCGTTGTGCCGCCACATCACGCCCTTGGGCATGCCCGTCGTGCCGCCCGTATAGATGAACAGCAAATCGTCCGGAGACCGCTCGATGCCGAGCGGCGCGCCATCTCCGCCAGTGACGATCTTTTCGTAATTTTCCGCGAAGGGCGCGGCGGATCCGTCTTCGTTCACTTCAATGAAAGTGGCGACTTTTGTAAGCCGGTCTTTCAGTTCGACGATGATGTCCCGGAACTCGGAACCGTAAACGACCGTTTGCGCGTCGGAGTCATTGAAGATGTAGAAAACTTCGTCCGCCTTGTAGCGGTAGTTGATGTTGACATGGACAAGACGGCTCTTGAAACAGGCCGCCATGGTCTCGACATATTCGGGCCGGTTTCGCATATAGAACGCGACCTTGTCGCCGGGCCTGGCACCGCGTGCGATCAGCGCCCGCCCGAGATTGTTGGACCTCCGTGTCGTTTCCGCCCATGTGATCACCCGATCGCCATGAATGAGAGCGGGCGCTTCCTGCGGTAAAACCGCCGAGATACTGTCGAGAATGTCACCGAAATTCCAAGCCATATGATCCTCCCTGAAAAATCCGGTCTTCGGGGGTCGGCTTTTTTTGCGATCACGCCGTTCCGTCCTTAACCGTCCGTTGCCTCAACCGACCCGTCGCCGGACGTTCCGGCAAGCCGTCAAGCACGCCGGAATGCCGTTCATCGAAAATCCCGCATCATACGGGTGTGAACACCGGCAGCGCGTATCCCTCGCCGGCCTCGGTAAATTTGACCCTGACTTTCTGTCCGATGCGAATCTTGTCGATTTCGCAATCGACGATATTCGTGAGCATCGAAACCCCTTCATCAAGCTCAACATAGGCAATGACATAAGGAGGCTTGGCTTGCCGCGTGACCGAATAGCTGTAGATAACGCCATTGCCCGAAGCCTCGACGAACGCTGTGTCCTCCGAGAAGCAATGCGGGCAAATCGTCCGCGGATAGTAATGCGCCTTGCCGCAGGCGTTGCAAACCCGGATCAGGAGTTGTCCCTTGGCGGCACCTTCCCAATAGGGCTTGCTCTCGGAATTGACCACAAGATCGATCTTTTTTTGGTCGGTGTTCATGCGTCTTCATTTCCCAGAATAACGGTTGCGCTGCCCATCCGCGATCCCAGAAGCCCGCCGGTTCCATGCGCCAGCGCAATATCGCAATTGCGAACCTGAACCTTTGGGTGAGCCTCACCGCGAACCTGACGAACCGCTTCAAGAACCTTGGTCATGCCGCCGCGATTGCCCGGGTGATTGTTGCACAATCCTCCGCCATCCGTGTTGAAGGGCAGTTTGCCGACGCCGGAAATCAGATTGCCGTCCGAAACAAACTTTCCGCCGTCGCCTTTTTTGCAAAAACCCAGATCTTCGAGCGTTTCCAGCACTGTAATAGTGAAGGAATCATAGATGGAGGCGTATTTGATGTCGGCGGGCGTGACACCGGCTTCGGCGAACGCTTTGGGCCCGCTCCAACGCGCGCCGGAATAGGTCAGATCGACCTGGCCCGCCGCGAGATGCTTGGGCGCCTCACCGGCGCCGAGAACCTTGACGCGGCTACGCTTCAGCGACTTCGCCACTGCCGGGCTCGCCATTACAATGCCGCCACCACCGTCGGTGATAACGCAACAGTCAAGCCTGTGTAACGGATCGGCAATCATCGGCGAATTGATGACATCCTCCACGGTCACAACATCGCGGAGCCTGGCATGTTCATTGTGCTGGGCGTGATGGGATGCGGCGACCTTGATCCATGCGAGTTGCTCGCTGGTGGTGCCGTATTCATACATATGCCGCATCGCACACATGGCGTACATATTCGTGACGTTGGGGCCATAAGGCATTTCGAACGGAAAGTCCGGCGCCTGCTGGTTGTAGTAACGGACGGGCTTACCTTCTTTCGCGTCGGCAACCGGCCTGCCTGCCAGCGTGATCAGCGCCACATTGCAATGCCCCGCAGCGATGGCCTGCGCTGCGTGATTGACATGGACGATGTAGGAAGACCCGCCGGTCTCCGTGCTGTCCATATGACGCACATTGTTGAGGCCCATATATTCGACCATGTTGATCGGGCCCAACCCCGGTGCGTCGCCGGCGCAGAAATATGCGTCAACATCGTCCTTTGAAAGACCAGCGTCCGCCAGCGCGCCCTTCGCGATCTCGGCGTGAAGTTGCGGCAGCGTCTTGTCCAGCGCCGCGCGGCACGGATGCTCGTAGATGCCGACTATGTAGGATTTTCCGTTGATACCCATCCCTATCCCTTATCATGATTTTCATATTGCTTAGCGCATTCAAGGGGGATACGTCCACCCCGTCCACGAAAGGCAGAAGCGCCGGTTATGGCCGATCGGAAGAAAAGATCGAGCGAGGGGGGAACGGATTGGGGACGGTGAGGATTGAAAACGTGGGTGGCGTCAGGACCATCACGCTTGCACGCGTCGAGAAGTGGCCTGCCCCCCCGAAATGCCACCAATCAAAGGCTAAACCCACCCCAAATTCGGTTTGGCCAACTGAAATGGTCCCGCAGATGCCCGTGCGGCATATCTGCCGTCATTCACCCGTGTCGGGGCACTGGATTCCTGATTATCTCCGCGCTCTCGGACCTGCTCAAGAAACCAGCAACTTCTGCTGACGCTTCCCCGCACACGCAGAGAACACGCAATCCTCTAAACGACAGCCGACGAAGGTAAATCTCCCAAATCCATCGCTGGACGAACAAGACGCATTTTCTCAAGCACCAAGACGCTCACCGATGTTGACGCGTATTGCGGAGTTAGCACTATTGCGCCCACAACATCCTTTAGTGCGCTCTATCGGTGCACATGGAATGCACATGCGATCGCATTCCATCGCGGACCGGGCATGCGAAATCGCCCATCGAATTTTCTCCACGCCCATTTCATCTTTTTCCGCGCCGACAAAGCCACAACTACGACGAAGCAGGCCCAACTACTTCTAAGTCTTTGATGTGGCTTTGCTTCTTGTTGATCCCCTGCTGGCAATCGCCAGATCTTGATGGTTGCATCCGACACTGGATGCCATGTCAGATGGATGGCAAGATGGCAAAGCGTAATCGAGACGGGCGTCGGCCCGCCGACGGCAATGCGGCAAACTCGGACGTCGACCCTGATCTTGAGAGAATCCGTCTTGCGCTCGTCCCTCTGGTGAAATTGCTTGCTCGGCAAGCAGCACGGGAGTGGTTGCGATCAGCGGCGAGCAGAATTACGCCCAAGGAAGAGAAGGAGCAATCAGGACAGGAGTGAGCATGATGTCCCGTGTCGCCCTCTACGCCCGCTACAGCAGCGACAATCAGCGCGATGCGTCGATTGAAGATCAGTTGCGGCTCTGCCGGCTTCATGCCGAGCGCCAAGGCTGGAAGGTCGTCGATAGCTACTCCGATCGCGCGATCTCCGGCGCTTCACTTCTTCGTCCGGGAATTCAGGAGTTGATCTCCGACGCGCAACGTCAGCATTTCGATACCGTGCTGACGGAATCCCTCGACCGGCTTTCTCGCGACCAGGAGGATATCGCTGGCCTCTACAAGCGCATGCGCTTCGCCGACGTGCGGATCGTCACTCTTTCGGAGGGCGAGGTCAGCGAGTTGCATATTGGACTCAAGGGAACGATGGGTGCGCTCTATCTCAAGGACCTTGCCGACAAAACACGTCGAGGTCTGCGCGGTCGCGTCGAAAACGGAAAATCAGGCGGCGGCCTCTGCTACGGCTACGACGTCGTCCAGCGCTTGTCCGAAAGCGGAGAGCCGGTCCGCGGCGACCGAACAATCAACGAGTCCGAGGCCGCTATCGTCCGGCGTATCTTCCGCGACTATGTCGCCGGCAGCTCATCACGAACGATCGCCCAGGTGCTGAACCGAGAGGGCGTGCCCGGTCCCTTCGGCAAGGCGTGGGGGCCGAGCACCATCCACGGCAATCCAAAACGCGGCACCGGTATTCTCAATAACGAACTCTATGTCGGCCGGCTGGTGTGGAACCGCCAGCGCTACATCAAGGACCCGGACACCGGCAGACGCGTCTCACGCGCCAACCTTGGTTCCGACTGGGTTGTCCAGGACGTGCCAGACCTCCGGATCGTCGAGCAAGCTCTCTGGGATCAAGCCAAAGTGCGTCAGAAAATGATGGCGCTCGGGCCACAAGAGCCGAGCACCAACCCGCTCGTCGACCGACGCCGGCCCAAGTATCTTCTCTCCGGGCTTGTCAGGTGTGGCCGCTGCGGCGGTGGCTACTCACTGATCTCGAAGAACCTGCTCGGCTGCGCCGCGGCACGGACCAAGGGGACTTGCGACAACCGGCTGAACATTCGTGTCGAGACGTTGGAGGCATCGGTCCTAAGTGGCCTGCGCACGCACCTGATGGAACCGAAGCTGTTCGAGACGTTCTGCGAGGAGTTTACGCGGGAGGTCAATCGGCAGCTCATCGAGCGCCGGACGACACTGGTCGCTCAACGCAAAGAAGTCGAGCGCATCGAACGGGATATCGATCGCGCCATCCAAGCGATCTTCGACGGTGTGCCGGGTGCACAGCTCAAGGACAAGATAGGCGCGCTCGAGACGCGCAAGGCGGAGTTGACGGCAATCCTCGCCGAGGCCAAGGAGCCTCCCGCTCTCCTTCACCCCAACATGGCGCAGCTGTACCGCAAACGCGTAGCCGCGCTTCACGATGCCTTGCGGGATGAGACGACCAAAGGCGAAGCACGTGATGCCATTCGCGCCCTCGTCGACCGGGTGACGCTTGTGCCCGAGAACGGCGAACTGGTGATCATCCTCAGAGGCGACCTCGCCGCCATGCTTTCCTTTGCAGCCAACAAAAAACCCGGCTCCATTTCTGGAACCGGGCTGCTTGCATCGCAAGTATCGTTGGTTGCGGGGGCAGGATTTGAACCTGCGACCTTCAGGTTATGAGCCTGACGAGCTACCGGGCTGCTCCACCCCGCGTCAAATCTATGAAACCACCGCTCGTTTCGCTCGCCGCACAGCGATCGAGACAAGCGGGTCAGGATGTGTGCGAGAAGCGCCGCGATGCGGCTCGATCGGGAAGAAGGGATGAACGATATGTGCTTGGCAGGCCTGGCAGCGACCTACTCTTCCATGCCTTAAGACATAGTACCATTGGCGCTGAGGAATTTAACGGCCGAGTTCGGGATGGGATCGGGTGTAGGCTCCTCGCTATAACCACCAGGCCGGCGAAGAACATATCGTTAGGGGTCGAATGATTGTCATTTTTGGTCTGTCGCGTCACTCATCCTCGCTCATGGAATGAGCAGAGATAAATGAGAGTAATCAAGCCAATCGAGCGATTAGTACCAGTAAGCTACATGCGTTGCCGCACTTCCACACCTGGCCTATCAACGTGGTCGTCTTCCACGGCTCTCAAGGGAAAACTGGTTTTGAGGTGGGTTTCCCGCTTAGATGCTTTCAGCGGTTATCCCGTCCACACATAGCTACCCGGCTGTGCCGCTGGCGCGACAACCGGTCCACCAGAGGTGTGTCCATCCCGGTCCTCTCGTACTAGGGACAGATCCTCTCAATTTTCCTACACCCACGGCAGATAGGGACCGAACTGTCTCACGACGTTCTAAACCCAGCTCACGTACCACTTTAATCGGCGAACAGCCGAACCCTTGGGACCTGCTCCAGCCCCAGGATGTGATGAGCCGACATCGAGGTGCCAAACCTCCCCGTCGATATGGACTCTTGGGGGAGATCAGCCTGTTATCCCCGGCGTACCTTTTATCCGTTGAGCGATGGCCCTTCCACGTGGAACCACCGGATCACTATGACCGACTTTCGTCTCTGCTCGACATGTACGTCTCGCAGTCAGGCAGGCTTATGCCATTGCACTCGACAGCTGATTTCCGACCAGCCTGAGCCTACCATCGCGCGCCTCCGTTACTCTTTGGGAGGCGACCGCCCCAGTCAAACTACCCACCATGCAGGGTCCCGGATCCGGATAACGGACCGCGGTTAGACATCAGTAAAGGTAAGGGTGGTATTTCAAGGACGGCTCCACCCGAGCTGGCGCCCGGGCTTCAAAGCCTACCACCTATCCTACACATGCCGTCACTAATGCCACTGCAAAGCTATAGTAAAGGTGCACGGGGTCTTTCCGTCTAACCGCAGGAACCCCGCATCTTCACGGGGAATTCAATTTCACTGAGTCGATGCTGGAGACAGCGGGGAAGTCGTTACGCCATTCGTGCAGGTCGGAACTTACCCGACAAGGAATTTCGCTACCTTAGGACCGTTATAGTTACGGCCGCCGTTTACCGGGGCTTCGATTCAAAGCTTGCACCTCTCCTCTTAACCTTCCGGCACCGGGCAGGCGTCAGACCCTATACGTCGCCTTGCGGCTTCGCAGAGCCCTGTGTTTTTAGTAAACAGTCGCTACCCCCTGGTCTGTGCCACCCCTCCATGGTTGCCCACGAAGAGGTCACGCTTCTTCCGAAGTTACGCGTGCAATTTGCCGAGTTCCTTCAGCATCGTTCTCTCAAGCGCCTTGGTATGCTCTACCAGTCCACCTGTGTCGGTTTAGGGTACGGTCTAATGTGGGAGCTATTTCCTGGAACTCCTACGCTGCCAGGACAATCCAATAAGCCCTGACAACTTTCGGCGTTCGTCACTTCCCACTGGCCCACGAATATTAACGTGGTTCCCATCGACTACGGCTTTCGCCCTCGCCTTAGGGGCCGGCTAACCCTGCGCAGATTAACTTTACGCAGGAACCCTTGGACTTTCGGCGACAGTGTCTCTCACACTGTTTGTCGTTACTCATGTCAGCATTCTCACTTCCGATACCTCCAGGCGCCCTCACGGGTCGCCCTTCACAGGCTTACGGAACGCTCCGCTACCGCGCATGCAAGCATGCACCCGCGTCTTCGGTATGTGGCTTTAGCCCCGGTACATTTTCGGCGCAGGGCCCCTTATTTAGACCAGTGAGCTGTTACGCTTTCTTTAAAGGATGGCTGCTTCTAAGCCAACCTCCTGGTTGTTTTGGGGACCCCACATCCTTTCCCACTTAGCCACAATTTAGGGACCTTAGACGGCGGTCAGGGTTTTTTCCCTCTCCACCACGGACGTTAGCACCCATGGTGTGTCTGCCGGGTAGTACTTCCAGGTATTCGGAGTTTGGTTAGGTTTGGTAATCCGGTAAGGACCCCTAGCCCATCCAGTGCTCTACCCCCTGGAGTATTCGCCCGACGCTCTACCTAAATAGATTTCGCGGAGAACCAGCTATTTCCGAGTTTGATTGGCCTTTCACCCCTAGCCACAAGTCATCCCCGTCTTTTTCAACAGACGTGGGTTCGGCCCTCCAGTAAGTGTTACCTTACCTTCAGCCTGCTCATGGCTAGATCACCCGGTTTCGGGTCTAATCCGACGAACTGAACGCCCTGTTCAGACTCGCTTTCGCTTCGCTTACACCTATCGGCTTAGGCTTGCTCGCCAGATTAAGTCGCTGACCCATTATACAAAAGGTACGCTGTCACCCTTGCGGGCTCCAGCTGTTTGTAGGCATCCGGTTTCAGGTACTATTTCACTCCCCTCGTCGGGGTGCTTTTCACCTTTCCCTCACGGTACTGGTGCACTATCGGTCGCGCAGGAGTACTTAGGCTTGGAGGGTGGTCCCCCCATGTTCAGACAGGATTTCACGTGTCCCGCCCTACTCGTATCCACAAACCTTCAACACCTGTACGGGGCTATCACCCGCTGAGGCCCGACTTTCCAGACGGTTCCAGTTAGAAGACTTGAGGCATTGGCCTAGTCCGCGTTCGCTCGCCACTACTAGCGGAGTCTCGGTTGATGTCCTTTCCTCCAGGTACTGAGATGTTTCAGTTCCCTGGGTTCGCTTCGCCACCCTATGTATTCAGGTGACGATACCCTTGCGGGTGGGTTGCCCCATTCGGAAATCCACGGATCAAAGCTTGCTCACAGCTCCCCATGGCTTATCGCAGCGTGCCACGTCCTTCATCGCCTCTGCGCGCCAAGGCATCCACCAGATGCCCTTAAGACGCTTGATTACTCTCATTATCACTACTCATTCCCGGCTGCCGAAGCGGCCTTGAATGGCGGTGAGTGATAACGAAAAGACCAGACAATCATTCGATTTACCCGACCACGAACTTCAATTGTATCAAGTCTGTGGGTCGAAGATCGCCGCAGGACTCTCACGTGCATGAGAGCACCCCTGCGAACCAGCGAAACCGATCATCCCTCATGGCTGACGCCACTTGGTCCGATCGGCCGGCTACGCCGGCATCGGGCAAATCCCTTCTTCA